>ENA-ORSX01000330-ORSX01000330.1-human-gut-metagenome-genome-assembly--contig:-NODE-330-length-54597-cov-8.280261_pt1 | contig 54597 bp, 54 predicted proteins | sample MGYA00241904_ERZ509172 | MGnify/ENA primary metagenome ERZ509172 (study PRJEB26280, sample SAMEA2338795) | human gut metagenome | biome: human gut; feature: human-associated habitat; material: faeces... | reverse complement strand
AGCAAGATGGTGTTCAAAATGGAAAAGGCCGGGTTCGTATCCCCGGCCTTTTGTGCTCCAAAGAGTTTTTGAATCAGATGCCTGAAGTTTTCCCGGCATCCCGGATACCGTGCTGAAAGGCGTTCTTCGACACGCCAATCCTCAAGGATGTTGAACAGGTTATGCTGAAAAGGCGTCAGATTGGCCTTTTTCAGAGTCTCAAAATCCGTTTCGCGGATATGGGCAGCTTCATGATCTGCGAATCCTCTTATCATCGTTATCAATTCAGGTTCAGAATCAAAGGGAAGCGCAGGCAGATGAATCGTTTTGCCGTCCGTGTAGGCTTCACTTCCACCGATTTCCACCGTTACGCTGTACTGGTTTCCCAATACGCTCGCCAGCAGCGGCAGACAGTCCATGATGTCCTTTTGTTTCAGCATGATGCTACCATAATCCTACGTTGGGGAGATTGGCATGGGGGACGGGGAAGACCTCCGGCAAGTCCTCACGCACAGGAATATCCAGTATGACCGGAGCCGTTACCGCATCGAGCACGCTGGCGGGTCCATAACCTTCGATAAGCCGCTCGGCATGGGCAATGAGCGCATCGGGATCACGGAGCAGACACACCAGCCCCTGCAACATGACCAAATCCGCACCGGTGATGTTGCCTTTCTTGGGAATCCGATTGAAGGCCGTCTGGATGATGTCCACCACGGGGCTCACATGGGGATTGATGAAGGTCAGGCCAGAGAGCTTTTGCTGAAGCGTCCGCAGAGGGGATAAGGCCTTGTGGGTCACTTCCGTTTTGCCCGCGTAGACGCGATTCCATGTGTCATCCGCAGAACGGGCAATCTCTCCGAAAAGCGTTTTGGCGAGATTTTCCACTTCCTCATTAAGGCCGGACTCCGCCACGGCTTCCGGGACGGCATGATCCATGAGCGGCGCAACCCGATACAACTGCCAAGAAAAGCCCATACGGGAACGGACATACTCGGAACCCACCGTGGATTCCCTGATGATGCTGGCCCACTTCGTATGCTTGTTGATCCAGTTTTCAATGGACTGGTCGTAATCGGCGAGGAAGGCATCCTTTTCCTTCAGGAATTCATCCCGGATGCCTATGAGTTCCCTGATGATGTCGCCCGCCTTGTCTTCCGGGATGGCCCAGCCGGACATAAACCGGATGCCGTGGCGGTCAAGGAAATTGAAGGCACGGGCTTTCAGGGTGGAGAACACCTTGAGGCTATTCGGATCGGCGATACGCTTGGACCCCAGAGAAGCAAGGTCTTCTGGGGGAAGTTCCGCGCCGCCGAAGTCTTCCAGCACCATCTTCTTGCGGGCCGACCAAAGACTGACGTTGAGATTCAGAGCGAGAAGATTGTCGAGAACCTTGATGTCGGAAAGAATGGGGGTATCCATGACAACTCCGTTATTGGGTTAAAGGGGTTAAGAGTTCGATGTGATAGCCTTCAGAGAGTTTTTGGAGGGAGCGTTCCTGAAGCTCCTGCACGGGGTTCCCGTCCACGCAATCATCCGCAGGAATGGTCAGGCTTCGGCCTCTCCTTTCAGAACGTCCACAGAGAAGCTCCAGCGCATGAGAAAAGGCTTCCCCACGCCAGAAGCGTGAAGAAGCCTCGTTTTTCAAAATGACCTGCGGAAGCTGAGGAAGTGTGTCGAGATAGCCTGGGTCCGTCTCCATATGTCTGAGAATTGAGGCCAGCCATTGCTCCAGCATGATTGCCGGAGCCTTCTTTACTCCCCCAGATGGCAGTCCATCGGGAACATCCGCTGGAGGAGTTCATGCAGCATGGCGCGGGTGGGCCGGGACGCCCGAAACCCCAAGGCCCGATCCAGCGCGTAGGACAACGGCTGGATGCCCTGATGCGCCAACGGTTGAAAGCGCAGGGTCAGGTCAGCCCAGCGGAGCAAGGTTCTTGTGGAGAGCGTCACCTCGATGGTATCCGTGTAGGAATCGGAAACGCCTATAAATTGCTTCCTGATTTCATTGGCGAAATCCACCATCTTGACGACGATATGTTCAGGCAGGGCCGGATGGAGCTTCGCCAGCAAATCCTTTTCCACTGCGGCATCCGGGTAATTGACCTCGCACAGCATGAAACGATCAAGCCACGCGAGATTCATCCTCCCGGTTCCCTGATAGAGTCCCGTATCGTCCCCTCCTCCGTTGGTGTTGCCCGTGCAGGCGATGCGGAACATTTCATGCGGATGAATGACTTCCCCACCGTTTTCCGGCAGGCACAACGGCGCACCTTCCAGAACTCCGTTGAGCCCCACAGCAACCTCTGGTGAAAGCAAGTCCACCTCGTTGATGAGAAAAAGCCCGCCATAGCGCATTGCCAGAGGCAGGGGGCCATACTCATATCGCATGCTCCCTTCATAGAGAGAAATGTGACCGCACAGGTCAGCAAACTCCAGACGTCCGTGCCCCGTCACCTCAAAAACCGGATAGTTCAAACGTGCGGCAAGCTGTTTGATGAGGCTCGTCTTTCCCGAACCCGTGGGACCGTAGAGATACAGCGGATCAAGTTTGTTCATGAACCAGACGGCGGCATCCCGTGCCGATTCGTGAAAGCTGTAATGCGGGTCGACGGCAGGTGTATACAGGCAAGGATTCTGGTAGCCCCATATGGTATTGCCAGTCGGCACTCCGCTGAAGACAAGTCCGGCATCCATTTCCGTTGGCGTGAGGGCTTCCAGTTCCTGAATGGTCTGTGATTCCATGATATTCTCCTTTTGGGGTTCAAAAACAGAAAATCCCGGCCTCTCCGAAGAGAAACCGGGATTATGTTTTCCTATGTATGGAAGGTTACTTGGCTACTTGAATGAGCCTGTAACCTTGCGTTGAATTATCCAAAATCGTGGCTTTATCTGCCAATGCAATGGCTTTGGGCAAATTTTCCAAGCTTCGTACAAACCTACGGATAACATCTTCATAAGGAACAGAATGTCCGCCACGAGCAGCCCGCGAAGCGACTCGTGCCCACGCCAGGTCTGAAGATTCAAGCCCTATGTAAACCAATTCGATGGAATATCCCTTTTTCTTGGCCTCACTCATCAAAGTGAAATCAAAATGTGAAGTCAAAGTAGATTCACGAGCAAAAGATACGCCATTTTCCAGAAAAAGGCGGGCCATTTTTGCAGCAGCTTTTCCAGCGGCAATCGGGGACAACCCATCAGCCGCAAGTTTATCCGGATCAATGACCAACAGATTTTCCATTGTTGCTATGGTACGAGTATAGGTGCTCTTCCCCGCACCATTTGGGCCACAGATGCAAATCAATCGTGGTTGCATGGCTTCATCTGATTCTGAATATAAGGTGGAATAACATCCTGTGTTATTTCAATATGTCCATCAGGATACTCCAAAATATTCCTGCCAAGCCCATCCCGATAATTTAATGGAACCCCCTTTTTGAGTTCCTCAGCCAAAATGAGATGCTGATTTCGTATGGCGACGGCAGTCATTTCCTCTAGTGAAAGTGGCATAACAACCCCCTGATATTTTTTAGTAATGTACAGTTTATCCAAGTATACAGTCAAGAGTTTCAGCCGTTTTATACCTCAACAGCATACAGCCTCTCAAAGGGTTCCCCCTGCTTTTCGCACTTCGCCATAAGCGTCTGGGCATTCTGTTCCCCAAGCAGAGTGTTAAGCTCTTCAGCCAGACGTTTTCGATCCAATGTCACTCTCCTATTTTGTGGAATTACCCGGAACGTATGGCTTTCTGTGTTGATCCATTCTCCTTTCACTGGGTAACGGGGTTCAATGGATTGAGGTTGTGATGCCGGGACCGAAAAATCATTTTGGGAAGGAGGGAAGGGGATGTAATTTTCTGCAAAGGCACCTCGTTCTGTCATGAAATCGCCATCTTCCCGACATTTGAGGATACGGTTTCGCGTTATTTCCATCCGAAGGTATTCTTTTGTAATTAAAAGAATATCGTCCTTAGTCTTAATATCTTCCTGTCGTATAAGCCCATACTGTAACAGCATAGGGATGACATTTTGTGCAGCTGCCAATAGCCCTTTTTCTGACCGAAGATTAAAATAATCAATATTCGAGCAGCGATTGTAGTACTCACCATAGGAGATTGTTCCGATGCCGGGGATAGTTACGGAAGGGCGTTCGGAAAAATCACGCGTATCCTGTTCCAGAATAGCCCGGAGTAGTCCATTCTTTCGTAATCCATGAGCATCCCTATCATCTGGTTGAGTGCTTGGCGCAGTCGCTGGGCTAGTTCCTTGGCCACCCTGAGGTATGGCGTTTGGAGGCTCAGGCGGAGTTCCGTTTTGCCTTGTTTGTGGTATCGTTCTGGGAGTACGTATTGAAAATGAAGAATTGTCCACGCCTGTACAGGTAAGAGGGATAGGTTGTCTTGCGGGGTATGCGGATTCGTGGGCGGGGAGAGTCGTTTTTGAGCGTCTTACAAGGCATGGGGTCTCCTGCCGATTTTCGGCGTGAATGACCCAGCACTTTGGCACAGTTTGGCACACTTCAGCCCAAATGGGGCTTTTTCGCCCCTTTTGGCAACGGCTCGAAACAAAAAAGAAAAGCCGTCGCAGTATGTTACTGCAACGGCTTTAAAAAGTGGTGCCGAGGGCGGGACTCGAACCCGCACAGGAATTCCCACTACCACCTCAAGATAGCGTGTCTACCAATTCCACCACCTCGGCGCGAAAAGAGGTATATGCAAAACAGAGGCGGCTGGCAAGCTTTTTTTTGCGATTCAGTGAAATTTTTTCGTCTGTCCGTATGGGGCCCGGCCTTTTTCCCGTAAGCCGGGAAAAGGGTTTTTCCCTGTGCGGGCGTTACGGATGGCTCGAGTGGGTAGGAGCCGCATTCCTTGCTATGGGAGGGGAGGAGAAACCTGTTTGTTTCGGCTATTGAGGGGTTTTTCTGAGGGCCACGGAACCCAGAGCTTGGGGAAGCCGCTTTGATCCGCACGCTAGAGGAGGGTGCAGCGGCGGAAAGACGCGTTTTCCCTTCAATCTGTTGAAAAGGGTTGCCTTGCCGGGCTGTTGCATGTCAATGCAGGGGGGAATCGGCTGAACAGGATGGTGGGCATGAACGTCTCGTTTGAATACTACAAGGTCTTTTATCACGTGGCGCGGCTCGGAAGCATTACCCTTGCGGCCAAGGCGTTGTTCCTTTCGCAACCGGCGGTGAGCAAGTGCATACGTCAGCTTGAAAAGGTACTCGGCTGCGCGCTGTTTTATCGGATGCACAAAGGGATGCGGCTCACGCCTGAAGGGGAAGTGCTCTACCAGTACGTCGCGCAGGCCTGCGAGCAGATCGCCATCGGGGAAAAGAAGATTCAGGCCATGCTGCATCTGGACTGGGGAAGCATCCATATCGGTTCCTCCGATATGATCATGCATGCCTTCCTGCTCCCGTATCTGGAGCAGTTCCATAAGGATTATCCCAAGGTCCGCATCAGTACCATCACGGCATCGACGCCTGAAACGATTGCCTCGCTGCGGGCCCGCCGGATCGATCTGGGCGTCGTGTTTTCGCCAGTGGAAGAAAACGACGATCTGGACATAATCCCCGTTTGCACGGTTCAGGATACGTTTATCGCGGGTAACACATTTCGCCATCTGGAAGGCTCCGTGCTCTCGCTGGATGAGATTGCCAAGCTCCCTATCGTGTGCCCGGAAAAGGGGACCAGCACCCGGGCGTATCTGGATGCGTTTTTCCAGTCACACGGCGCTGTGCTTGACCCGGAATGCGAACTGGCGACGACGGTGCTGATCGTGCCTTTTGCGGAGCGAGGATTGGGGGTGGGCATAACCGTGCGGCGATTTGCGGAGGAGAGCCTCAGGGCGGGAAGCGTCTTTGAGCTCCAGACAACGCATAAGATACCGAGCGGGCCATTGCGGTGGTGACCAGAAAGCGAAGCCAGATTTCACACGCGGGCCATGCCTTCATACGCTGCCTGACCGGAAAGGAAACTGAAGAGGGCGGAGGCGAGCAACCGCGGGAAAAGTGTAGTACAAGCTGATCAAATCATTAACTTAATGGCATGTTTCTCATGAGTATATTTCATTTTACGCATGAATGGGCGTAGCGTACGAACGGGAGGCAGGAGGCGCCCATGTTGCGGAGGCGTACGGCCAGAATGGCCGTCGCGCCAGGGGACGCCGATTTTGCAGTAAGGGGATATGCCATTATGAAAAGAGGTTACCTGTTTATTGCACTGGCAACGCTGTTTTTCAGCACGATGGAAATCGCGCTCAAGGAAGTTGCCGGACTGTTTAATCCTGTCCAGTTGAACCTCACGCGGTTTCTCATCGGCGGCCTTGTCCTCATTCCGTTCGCCAGGCGGATGCTCAGGAAGCGCGGTGTCCGGATCGACGGCCCCAGCTTCGTCAAACTGGCCGGGCTCGGCTTTCTGGGGATCGTGGTCAGCATGACCTTGTATCAGCTCGCCGTGGAGAACACGAACGCCTCGGTCGTCGCCGTCCTGTTCAGCTGCAATCCCGTGTTCGTGCTCGTTTTCGCCGGGCTCATCCTGCGTACGCAGATCCTGCGCCAGCACGTCATGGCGCTGGTGCTGGAATGCCTCGGCATCCTTATCCTGATCAATCCTCTGAATACGTCCATCAGCACGGCGGGCATCACATTCACCCTGCTGTCCACGGCGGTGTTCGCCCTGTATGCCGTGCTCGGGACCAAAATGTGCGCCAAGTATTCCGGCGTAGTCGTGACATGCGGGAGCTTCCTGTTCGCCAGCCTTGAAATGGCGGCCATCGTCGCGTTCAGCCGCCTCTCGGCGGTCGCCGGGTTCCTCGCGGACATCGGGCTCGGGCTCTTCGCGGATATCCCCCTGCTTTCCGGGTATACCCCGTTCAGTGCGCTGATGATGCTGTACATCTGCGTCGGCGTGACCGGGGCGGGCTTTGCCTGCTACTTTATGGCGATGGAGGCGACCTCTCCGATCACCGCCTCATTGGTCTTCTTCTTCAAGCCCGCCCTCGCGCCCGTGCTGGCCTTGGTTTTTCTGCAGGAAGCCATTCCGGTGAGCATGGTCGTGGGCGTCCTGTTTATCCTCGCGGGGTCGTTGGTTTCGCTTATCCCTGCCTTGTCCACGATTCCCGCGATGGCACTCGGAAAGGTATGGTGCTGGAAGCAGGGCCGGGCCTGACGCCTCCCCGCAGACAGGCAACGGCGCTTTCCTCTTCCCGCAAAAAAAGCCCGGACAAAAACCGTCCGGGCTTTTTTTGTGGGGGGTGTCGTTTAGTTCCAGGGCTGCTTGCCGCAAGCCTTCAGATATTCGTTGATGGCATCCTTGCCGCCCACGAAGTCCGCCATTTCAGGCCATACCTTTTCAATGGCGACTTTTTTCCACTGATCTTCGTCTTCGAGCTGGGAAACCTTGAGCCCTCCGGCCACGAGTTCCCGCTTGGAGGCTTCGGCCTGCTCGACCTGGAACAGCAGGGATTTTTCCTGCGCGTACTTGCCCGCATCGATCAGGATCTGACGGACTTCGGGCGTCAGTTTTTCGAAAACACGTTCGCTGATCACCAGCGGCTGGAGATGATAGGTGTAGTGCACCTCGGTCAGGTAGCGCTGATTGGCTTCGTTGAACTTCATGGCCCGGAAGCCGATGTAGCCGTAACACTGGCCGTCGACGTCGCCGGACTGGAGGGCGTTGAAGGTCATGGACCACGGGATGAGGGACGGGATAGCCCCGAACGCCTTGTAGGTGGCGATCATGACCGCGCTTTGAGGCACGCGGAATTTCAACCCCTTCATATCGCTCAGCTTGGTAATCGGGTGCTTGTCGTTGGAGATGAAGCGGAACCCCGTATACGTCCACGTCAGGATACGGAACCCGGCTTCGGTGGCGTACTTGTTCAGCAGTTCCGCAGGGGCGCCGTTGGTCCCGGCCACGACCTCGTTCAGGTTGGCGAACAGGTAGGGCAGGGTCAGAAGGCCCAGCTTCTTTTCAAGGGGCACGATGTTGGCGATGCCGCCAAGGGCCATGTCGAGCGTGCCCTTCTGGACCTTGCGGAAGCGTTCCCCTTCGTCGTCGCCCGGCGAGCCGCCGTAAATGCAGACTACCTGGATGGCGCCGTTGGTCTTGTCTTCCACATATTTTTTGAACGCATTGCCCACGACGCCCATTTCGGAGCTTTCGGGATCGCCCATGGCGATCGTCAGCGTCGTGTGCGGCGGGGCGGAAGCGGAGGCGGCGCACAGGAAGAACCCCGCCATCAGCAAGGAAACGATGGTTTTGCAGCTCATAGCATTCTCTTCTTTCTGATTGGCTTGTGTGAAGCGAAGGCGGCGGGATGGCCCCGCCGCCCGGCAGTTATTGCAGCCCGGTACCCATGAGGTTGGGCAGGAAGAGCACGATATCCGGGAACATCACCAGAATGGCGATGACGGCGATGTTGATCGCCACGAGGGGCAGCGCCTTGAGGGATATTTCTTCAAGGGAAATATTGGCGATGCCGGAGGCGATGAACATGTTTTCGCCCAGAGGCGGCGTGGAGAACCCGATGCCGCAGCAGCAGATAAGGATGATGCCGAAATGGATCGGATCAACCCCGTATGCTGTCATGATGGGCAGCAGAACCGGCGTCACCAGCATGATGATGGCAAGGGTTTCCATAAACATGCCGAGGAACAGCAAGAGGATAACCACGAAGAACCACACCAGGTTCACGTTGTTGGTGAAGGACAGGATCCAGTTGGCGATTTCCACCGGGATCCGGTACGAGGTGAGCAGGTAGCCGAAAGCCGTTGCCGTGAAGACGAGCACGAGCACGCGGCCCGTCAGCCAGGACGTGGTCTTGAGGGACGCCATGAAACTTTTCAGCGTCAGTTCCTTATGGATGAAGATACCCACGAGGATGGTGTAGAAAATGGCCACGACGGCGGCTTCCGTCGGCGTGAAGATGCCGGCGTAGATGCCGCCAAGGATGATCACCGGGGCGAGGATGGACCAGAAGCCGTCGCGCAGGGAGTGGATGAAGGTCTTCAAGGACCAGTCCAGCCCTTCCGTTTTGAGGTTCCGGCACAGGAAGAAGTGCATGACGCTGAGGCCGACGGCGATGAGGATGCCCGGGATGATGCCGGCCATGAACATTTTGGAAATGCTCTGCTGGCCGGATACGCCGTAGATGACCATGGGGATGCTCGGCGGGATGATGATGCCGATGCCGCCCGCCGTAGCGGTGGCGGCGGCCGCATAGCCTACGTTATAGCCGCGCTTGGCCATGGCCGGGATCATGAGCATACCCACGGCGGCCGTGGTCGCGGGGCCGGAGCCGGAAATGGCGCCGAAGAAGACGCAGGACAGGGTCGTGGAGATCGCCAGGCCGCCGGGCGTGGGGCCGACGATGTTTTCGGCGACATGCACGAGACGCCTGGACACGCCTGCCGCTTCCATGAGCGAGCCCGCTAGGACGAACGCCGGCAACGCCATGAGCGGGAAGGCCGTCAGTGAGGCGAAGGCTCGTTCGATCATCAGGCTGAGGTCAATGTCGAGTACGATGAAGCAGGCCATGGTCGCAACGCCGAGGGCGACCATGATCGGGCTGCCGATAAGCAGCAGCACGAAGAAGATGCCGAACAGCAGAAGGCCGATGTTCGCGGGGGAAAGGGCTTCCATCATTCCTTGTCTCCTTCTGCCATGAGCGTCTTTTGGCTTTCTTTGATGGATTCCTGATCCGGGTCAAGAATCTCTTCTTTCAGGATGTACTTGATGACGTTCACCTGAACGATGCGGATGGCCATCAGCAGGAAGCTCAAGGGGAAGACAAGGTAAACCATGCCCAAATCCCAGTCCAAGGCCGGGGTTGCGTACGGGAACTCCACGAGGTCGAGGACGGCGATATAGCCTTCCCACGCCATGATGAGCGAAAAGCAGAGCCAGATGATGTCCCCGATGAACAGGAACAGGTTGCCCACCCATTTGGGCGCTCTGGAGAACTGGAGCGTCACGCGGTTCAGGGCGCACAGGCGCGTCGCATAACATGCGCCGAACAGGATGAACCAGATAAAGGCGAAACGGGCGATTTCTTCCGTCCACGGCAGCGACATATTGATCTGCCGCAGGACGATCTGGAGCAGAATGACGACGACAAAGAAAACCAGCAGGAACTGGCACAGATAGCTTTCGAAGTGGTCCAGAAGGGCCAGGACTATTTTTTTCACGTTTGCTATTCCTCCTCCCAAATCCTTAAAAAGCGCGGGACGGCATTCCCCGAACGGGCGCCGGGCCGGAAAAAGGCGGAACCCGCGGCAAGAAGACATTCCGTACAGGAGGAATCCGTGTTCCCCTGCCTTTGACGCCGTTCCGCAAAAACAGACCGACGCCAGCGGCGCTACACGGATTCCTTCCGTACTCAAGAGGGCAGGGTCCGCCCCCGCAGACCCGACCCTATGTCTTCATGACGAATTACTTCCAGGCGTCCTTGCCGCAAGCCTTCAGGTATTCGTTGATGGCGTCCTTGCCGCCCACGAAGTCAGCCATTTCAGGCCACACCTTTTCGATGGCGGCCTTCTTCCACTGGTCTTCGTCTTCAAGCTGGGAAACCTGAAGCCCGCCGGCAATGAGTTCCTTCTTGGCGGCTTCGGCGTTTTCGAGCTGGAACTTCAGAACGGCATCCTGAGCGTACTTGCCTGCGTCAACGATGACCTTCTGCATTTCGGGGGTCATCTTCTTAAACACGCGTTCGCTGATGACCAGAGGCTGCAGCTGGTAGGTGTAGTGGACTTCGGTGAGGTATTTCTGGTTGGCTTCGTTGAACTTCATGGCCTTGAAGCCGATGTAGCCGTAGCACTGGCCGTCCACGACGCCCTGCTGGAGGGCGGTGAAGGTTTCGGCCCAGGAGATGGGGGTCGGGCTGCCGCCGAAGGCCTTATAGGCGGCGATCAGCACGGCGCTCTGGGGCACGCGGAACTTCAGGCCCTGCATGTCGGCCATTTTGGTGATGGGGCGCTTGGAGTTGGAGATGTAACGGAAGTCCGTGTAGGTCCACGTGAGGATGCGGAACCCGGCCTTGGTGGCGTACTTGTTCAGCAGTTCGGCGGGAGCGCCGTTGGTGCCGGCCACGACTTCGTCGATGTTGGCGAACAGATAGGGCAGGGTCAGCAGGCCGAGCTTCTTTTCAAAGGGCACGAGGTTGGCGATGCCGCCCATGGCCAGAGGCAGGGTGCCTTTCTGAACGTTGCGGAAGGCTTCGCTTTCGTCGCCCAGCGAGCCGCCGTAGAAGCACTGCACTTCCACTTTGCCGCCCGTTTTTTCTTCCACATACTTCTTGAAGGCATGGCCGACGACACCCATTTCGGAATCTTCGGGGTCACCCACCGCAACTTTCAGCGTCGTTTCCGGCGCGGCGGATGCGGGGACGGTCCACAGAAGCAGTGCCGCCAGTACAAGGGGAAGCATCTTCTTGTAGCTCATGAAAGTTCTCCTCTCTCTTGGTTGGATTGTGAAAAAAAACCTATTGTCGACACTAGCACAGAAAATAATTGAAGGCTAGAGGGAGGAGAAAAGAGGCAGGGGGGATTGCCGTAATATACAGAATACATTGTAATACTGAAAATTTATCAGTATTTTGAGCAAGAACGGACCTGATGCCCGCTAGTGTGCGAAACGCGGGATTTGTATGCATTTTCAGGGGATAGTATTTTTATTTCAGTATGTTTGATGTATGAAAGATATTTCCGTGCAAAATATTTCTGGAAAAATAAAGAAGGTTTTTCAGGAATACTGTCAAAAACTATAGATTATAAGAAATATATTGATTTAATTGTATAATTATATTCCAGTGTTCATTGGAATGCACTTGTATATCGCGTAGGGGAGCTGTAAATGTTGCAAAGAAGAGACGCGGTCTTGAAAATGCCACATGTTCCATAAAGAACATGGCATGCTGTTCTCCAGACTGCTTTTCTTCGCCAGAAAATGGTGTTGCATACATATCACGGGGTCTTTATTTGGATAAATAGATGGATATGGCCTGATGAAATATCCTTTTATATCTTCACACGATTCTTTTTCCTTCCTGTTGTTTTGTTTTTATGCCCGTTGATGACTGTCGACACATAAAAGCGCGTGACGGCGGTGCCCCTGAGCATACAGTCGGAAAACATCCGCGATCAGTAAAGACAGTCCTCCAAAACGGGTGATCGGGAGGGCCGCCTTGCCGCCTGCGGGACAAACGCCAAAAGCCCCCTGGCCTAGAATGGCCCGGGGGCTTTTGGCGTCCTTTAGGACGCGCGCGGGGCGCGGGAAACGGCTCGCTACGCTTGTTTTATGGATTGGGCGCCGTTTGGACCGGGCGGAACCCTAGTACCGCATCCCGGAAAAGTCGCCGTAACAGTCGTGGCTGGTGGAGGCCTGTTTCGGGTCCAGCAGGACGGCTTCCCACATTTCCGTGTAGTAGACGCAGGTGCCGGGATTTTGGGCGGCGGCCGAGAGGTGATCCCTCGCCTCAAAAACGGGCCATGAACATTTGAGGGACAGCGCGTCGTTGAAAGAATCCGCTTCCACGATTTCGGAAGCGCCCTGGACAAGGTTCATGTTCATCCCTGAGTAGTAAACAAGCTTGTATTGAGACATGGCGGTGTGTCCACGGGGGGAGAGGCTGGCTCTCCCCCCGCCGTGTTAAGGATTAATGAAGGCCGGGAAGAAGATATTTACTCACAACGAACAGAACCACAAGCAGGACGATGCCCAAAGTGATGCCGCCCTTGATGAGCTTGAGCTCCGTTTCGTCCATGGGCTCGTATTCCATCTTCTGTATTTCTTCATGAAACTTCACGTCGTTCTTCTTTTCTGCCATGATCGTTCTCCTTAGCTAGGCAGTGTGTGAAATCAGGAGGCCAGAGGAGGGGTCATGCCGTGGAAGAACAGCCACGAGATGAACAGCCCAAGCCAGATGATGAAGCCGAACAGGCACACCACATAGACGATGGCCAGTCTGCCGATGCCTTCCTCCATGAGCTTGCGGAAGTTCGACACCATGCCGATGGTGAAGAAGGTGAGCAGGAAGAAGATGACGCGGAACGCGTTCAGCGTACCGGAAACGCTCGCGCCGGTCTTCTGCAGCTCGGGGGACTGGAGGCAGATGATGAGGAGAATGGCAAACGTGATGATATAGCCGAGCACGAAGCGGGGGAAACGGGCCCACACGTCGCCCCAGTGCATGGTCCGGTCGCCGGACTTGTCAAACTTGGTGCACCATACCCATGCGAGGACCAGGGCCCACACGCCGATGAACACGTCGATGAAGATCTTGACGGTGGTGGTGACCATGATGATCCAGCCGGGTTCCCAGTTGATCCCGGCTTCGGCGGCCTTGGCGAGGATCAGCGATTCGGCGATGGCGCCGGAAGCGATGGCTCCGCCGTCGGACTTGACGGCGAGGCCCATCCAGCCGCCCGCGACCATGGGTTCTCCGGTCAGGAAGTGCTGCGCGATGAAGGGGAGGATCAGCATTTCGATGCAGGTGAATACCACGACGAGCGAGGAAACCATGATCGGAACGACGGGCCGGGAGCGGATGGCCGCGCCCGTGGCGATGGCGGCGGAAACGCCGCAGATGGAGATGCCGGACGCCAGCGGGGCCGCCCATTCGCGGTTGAACTTGAAGTACCGGCGGGCGACGTAATAGACCACGCACCAGTAGAGGAGATAGGCTTCAACAATGGCGCACAGTCCCCGGAAGATGATGTGCCCGGCGAAACCGGCGGCGTCGGCGGCCTTCACGCCGAGTTCCGCGCCCATGATGACGATGGCGATCTTGACGAACAGCTCGGGACGGCAGGCGTCCTTCAAAGATTCCGCAAGATTCGGCATAAAGTTACTGATCACGATGCCCATGACGAGGGCGAGGATGAGCCCCGCCTCGGTGCTCAGTCCCAGCGCCCACGGAATCCCCTGCGCCTTGAGCTGGGTTGGGTTGGCCGCGATGTAGGCGTTGGCGCCCAGCGTATAACAAATCATGGCGATAAAGAAGATGATGGTGAAGGACTTGACGAACTTCACCACGTCGTTCCCCATGAGCTTCACACAACAAGCCAGCGCGCCCGTCAGGATGGCATAGGTAGCGAACAGTGCGCCATAGCCGGGGAGAAGACCTTTGGTGGCGGGACGCCACGCGTCAAGCGGATCGCCCACCCACATGCCGATTTTGACGGCCCAGCCGAGCATGTCTATCCCGCTGAACTTGAGCAGGGCAAGGATAAAGATGACGCTTCCAAGCAACAAGGCTACGCGATCTTCATTCAACGGCTTTCTTACGGTTTCCATATTCCTCACTCCGAAATATGTTCTTAAGTAATGCGAAATGCTCCTAAAGCATGAGTCCAGCCCCCTCGACCGGGTGCACGCTGAAAAAGACGGAGGAAACGGTCCTCATTCACGGGAACGGATGCCGTTCTCGCGTCAAGCGTGTCCGGGAGCATGAAAGAGCCTCTTTCAGTCATATCCGATCTGGAGACTTACGAGAGGGAACGCGGAGGAGCGAAGGGGAGTGGGAGCATCCCGTGAAAGTCGCACAGTTTGGGAAGAAAATCATTTTGCAGGCGGCAAAGATGGATTTTCCTGACGACGGGGTCGTAGAGAAGAAAACCAAGCAAGAGGGAAAGCAACGGAAGAAGAGGTTCTATGCCGCTTGTATTTGTATTGTAATTTGAACGCTTGTGCTCAGCAATGCGCTGCGTTACGGCATATTCGCAGATTTCTTCGGATACGATGTTTTCTCTATCTTCGAAGTAAAGGGCGTTCTCTACTGCTGCATATTGCCATACGCCACAGATCATTGTGAACACAAAAAGTGTGCACATAAATCTTTGTGTGAATGACGGAATAGGCATACAACAGCTCTCTGGGTATTATTCGGATGATATAGTGAATTTTTAAACTTGAAAATAAAACATGTCAATACTATTTAGTATTATTTTATCAGGCAGTATCTTTTTCATTGAAATAATACTGCGTACTAGTCGAACCCCACAGCGCTCAAAAGGAAAAAGGAACAGGCCGCCAGAAGCCCGGAAGCGGGAATGGTAAGGACCCATGCAATGATGAGGTGTCCAGCGACCCCCCAGCGGACGGCGGTGAGGCGCTTGGTCGAGCCCACGCCGAAGATGCAGGCCGTAATAGTATGCGTCGTGCTGATCGGTGCCCCAAGGAGTGACGCGCCGGAGATGACCAGCGCGGCCGACGTTTCGCTGGCGAAGCCATGAACGGGTTCCAGCTTGAAGATCTTATGCCCCATGGTTTTGACGATTTTCCAGCCGCCCATGGCCGTGCCGAGCGCCATAAAGGTGGCACAGAGGCACTTGACCCAGAGGGGGACGGCTATCGTTTCGATTTCGTTGAAAATGAAGAGGGCAAGGGTGATCACCCCCATCGTTTTCTGCGCATCGTTCATACCGTGGCTGGTCGCCATGAACGCCGCCGAGAGCACCTGAAGCCGCGTGAACGCCGTATTGAGCTTGTTCCGTACGCACTTTGCGCACAGGAACATGATGAGGAACATGACCAGCAGCCCCATACCGAATCCCGCCAGAGGGGAGAGGACCAGCGGCAGCAGTATTTTGGTCAGGATGGAGCCCCCGTTGAGGGATGAAAAGCCGGCATAGGCCACGGCGGCCCCCATGAGCCCTCCTATCAGCGCATGTGAGGAAGAGGAGGGGATCCCGAAATGCCATGTGAACAGGTTCCAGCCTATCGCCCCGATCAGGGCCGCAAGCACCAGCGGCTGGCAGTTTGCGACAATATCGGGGTGGACAATGCCCGATCCGAGCGTGTTGGCGACCTTTGTCCCTAAAAACGCCCCGATCAGGTTGAGGGTGGCTGCCATGATGACGGCAGTCCGAGGGCTCAGCACCTTGGTCGAAACCACGGTAGCGATGGCGTTGGCGCAGTCGTGAGCGCCGTTGGTGAAATCGAAGATCAACGCCACGATGATGATCAGAATAAGGAGGAAGGAAACGTCAAACATACTTCAGCGCAACCTCCTCAAGCGTGTCGGCGAGATCCGATACCGCATCGACCGTGCGCTCCATGCGGTCGTAGACCTGCCCCCAGAGGATGAGCTCCCTGACGCGTTCAAACGTTTCGATCTCGCTGTCCATCAACTCGGCAAGCCCGGTCGACTGGAGCATTTCACAGTCGGACTTCCGGGATTTGAGCGTATGGATGTGCGCGGACACCTCTTTCTTCATGGAAATTTCATCCAGCATGGACTTCGTGTCCCGCAGCATCCCCCGGATCCTTTCCGTGATCATCTGAGCGGGAAAACGCTGGTACATGAACCCGGAAATGAAAAAACGGTTGGCAAGATGCTGTATCTTATCCGCCACCCGTTCCTGGGCCATGTTGATCGCATGGATATCCTCACGATCGATGGGTGTGATAAACGTCTGGGAGAGATGCTGAGTGATGCTCCGATAGAGCCGATCCGCCTCTTCTTCCAACAGGTTGATCCGCTTCAGATGGCGCTCCGACGCTTCCGTGTTGTCCATGACGACGGCGAGCGCCTCCGACATCTCTTGCAGGAGGGCATTCTGCTGTACCAGAAGCTCGAAAAAAGGGACGGTCTGAGGCAAAAAGCGTGCAAACATTCTTCTGTCCTAACGGTTGAGTATGGAAAAACAGGGACGGTGTACGTTCCTGAACAGCCGCTGAAAGTGGGCAGAATGTGAGGCGATGCCTGATAAAGAAAAAAGACCTTCACGGCATGACTGCCGTGAAGGTCTCACTTATCAAGCGAACACTTGATGGTAACGCCAGGCCGTAAAGCCATGCTGTTGACGCTACCGGGGTCTCAAGGACCCAGCTACTCCCCTTACACTTCTTCTAGAGGATAGAATACGGTATCTTTTATGTCAATGCTTTTTTCTTTTTTTCACAATGGCCTTATCCATAGAATCGTTCCTTTACGGCATACAACCGTAAAAAGAATGAGCTGTGAGACAATCTCTGTTCCTTTCCATTGAATAGATGTAGGGTAAGCAGAAGGCTGTTGCACAAAACTATCATGAAAAGTCTCTGGAGATACGTCTTAGGAGTACACAAGCTGAAGTATGATGGACGTAGAAAATCAAGATACGGTAAAATGCACCTCGAATAGAGTCGTGGAAAAGGATTTTTCAGACAACGTTGAACACAGAAAAAGCCCTCAACCATTCAAGTCAAGGGCTTTCAACATTTCATCGGATATCTTGGAGTTTGCAAGTGGCGGAGAGGGTGGGATTCAGGTTTAATCACCCTAACTCATTGAACTTTATACCTACACTAGCTTTAACTTGTATAAAGTGTATCCCTAAAATGGATACTTTTCAAGCTACATTTAGTTATGTTATCCTTTTACACAGATTTTGAAATTGATTTTGTAAATGAATATCATGTTTAGAATCTATGTAGCTTAATAAGTGAAGTTAGATGATAATGTATACTAAAGATATAATGTATGGGAAAATATGTGAAGTCACGTCACATATTGAATATTCAAAATTTGATATCGATAATATTAATAAATTTTTAATTGCAATTGATAAAGAATTTTACCAAATAAATCAAAATATATCATTTATTGATGTATTAAAGAATTGCAATCGGAATAAAATTGATATTGACTATGCAGAGCTTGGGTTTGTAGCAGATACAATATCATCAATAGGATTAGAATACAGCATCAATAATGAAATAATAAAAGAATGGTTGCGTATTATAAGAAATGAGGCGAAACGAATCGTAAGTAATAAAATACTTGAAATTGATAATGTCCATAATGGATACAATAGCATTGAAAATATTTGGAATGTGTTGAAATATGTATCAATATATAAAAATGATATTGATTCTGAATTGAGAAAATATGTTTTTGAAAAAGCTTCTGGGTATATTGGAGTCAAAGGAACAAATAATAAAGATAAGGGAAATAGCATTCGTTCATGGCTTGGGCTTCCAACGTTAAAAAAAACAGTATAAAAATAAGGCATTACAATATTTTTATTTTTTATCAAGACAGACAAGTGAATATTTATCATGTGAAATATTACAACAAAAATAAATGTACATTCAGAATATGTATTTCAATTAGCAAAAAATATAATATTAATATATGAAACATCATCACAAGATGATCTTAATAATAAAATATATAGTGCATTTTCACATTTTAAATTAGAAGATAATTACGTAAAAATTGTATCAAAGATTAGTTGCGATGATGTAAATACAGCGTATAATATACGAAAATTTATTCGCAATGGTCGATTTAGTGGATACACTATTAAAGAATTGATATGTCTTGTTTCAGAAAAATATAATATTTCCTACTCAAACGCTGAAAGAATATATTATAAATCGTTAAAAGATTCAAATGAAAATATTAAATATCTGCTTGGAAATCATGGAAATTATTGTTTTGTTTGTGATAAGTATAATAATGACAGTAATAAAAACTATATAAATTTTATTGAAAAAATAATGATTTTGCAGGTCGCACGGAAAGAGTATGTTAAAGCTAGAGAATATAATAAATTAGATACCAATGAGCGTTATAGAAGAGCATCTTATTTTTCAAATATCGTAGAAAAGTATAGAGAAATATTGAGCAAGACAAAAGATGAATATGTCCACAATAGAGTTATAGAGCTTTACAAAAATAGAAATAAATATAAAAAAAGTATAGCACAAAAGCTAACTAAAGAGAAAAAATAATTTCGGACGGGTGGTCTAGCGACTAAAAAAATACCCCTGAAAAATGTGGGAGAAATTCCTCGAGTACAAAAGTATAGTTGTATCATTCAGTAACTAGCTGAAGATAATAATTTTATACCATTTTTTTGAGGAGTTTGACAATGGACACCACCAATTCTACCGAAAAAAAGCCCCGGGCCGCCCGCACCCCTAAGTCCGTAATTGAGGAACGTTACGCCGTCTTCAAAGATCTTGCAAAAGAGAAACTGACCTTCGACGAGATGGTAGAAGTGACGGGTTTTCCGGAAAGCCAGGTTGAGAGCTTCGAGCTCAAGATGTTCAAGGAAACAAAGACCCCCCTCAATGACTCTGAAGGGGTATTCAACCTCGACAAGCTCCTCGCGGAACTGAAGAAGAATATCCTTTCCGCGGTATCCTCCGGTGGAATCTGGATGCTTGATTGGGACGCTAATGACCAATCGGCGACGATAACCCGGCATGTTCCTTCGGTTCCCACCGATTTGACGGAGCGGCTCAAAGCAGTCCGCCCATCCAAGCCAACTACCGAGTCCGATTAACCTTAATAGCGGCTCTTCCCTTTGGGGGAGGGTCGCTATTTTATTTACCAAATTAAGGAGATTTACATGTGCGATAGGACTAATAAGCTAAGTCTCAACGGAATATATAATCTTAGATCAGATAAAATAGTATTACCCCGTAATATAAATATTAATTATCCAGATAAGGAAATATTTCTGAAAAAAATAGAAGAAGAACTCAATTCATTTACAAATTCATACCATTCACTTTTTGTTAGAATGCTTCCTATACTTATTGAGGATTACTGTGTTTCAATGTACAATATCAAGAACATAGATACATCTCTTTCTTTATTGGCATGTATTGCTTCGATAGCTGCTGCGGATAGAGGATTTCATATGGTAAAATCTCCAGATGATCAGCTAAATAATCTATCCGTAATAATAAGTGCAGGTATCCACTCCGGTGGAGGAAAAAGTACAAGCCTTGAACCTTTTATTAATATATTTAAAAAAAGGGAAGAGCTCGAAGGAAAGAGAGTTGAAGAAAAAAACTACTGTATTCAGGCAGACCTTGACGAAATCAAAAATAAATTGCGAAGGGCTCAAAAGTCTGGCAGTCGAGAAATAAATATACAGTGTAGAAAAAAAATTGCTGAACTTACATTAAAACAACGCTCATCTCCATGTCTATTGATGACTGATATCACACCAGAAGGATACAATAGTTACATGGAAAAACAAGGCTACGTAATAAGATTAGAACCTGATGGTGGAACGCTAAAAAATAAAATTCAGAAGCTACAGAAAAATTTCTGGCAAAATGAACCGGTAACGGATGTTCGTGTTTCCCAAGTTAGTCGTAGGATACGAGATCCTTTCTTTGTGGATCTATGTTTTACTCAACCTAAATATTACAATGAATTGGTATCAGATAATGACAATATTGAAAGTGGATATACATCACGCATGATTATGTATTCTCCATCTCCTCTTCGCTTATCTGAACAGTATAGTCGATATCATAATTCAGATGCTTATAATCTTTTTGAGAGGGCGTTAAATACAATTTTTGATAATTCTGAAACATATCTCGAATCTGTTGAACGCGAACATATTATTTATACCCTTTCTGATACCGCAAGTGAATACTATAAAAATTTTAAAGCGGATATGGCCCAAGAGGCTGAAGTATCCAGAGTTCCCGAATGGTGTAGGAGGGCTGCACAACAATCGCTTAAGCTAGCAGCTATATTTAGGCTAGCTGAATATCCTGATAATGATCCCAGTAATATAATTAGCAATGCTGAAATGGACACAGCAATTGCTGTTATTTTGCAAGTATATGAGCATGTTAAACGAAGTGTCATATCTTTTAATGATGAAAAAATTCACCAGTGTATACTTAGAATTGCTAAAATGTGTTGTGAAGATTTAGGAAGCGAATTTACAGCAAAGGAAGTTGCTCAAAGCCTGAAAAATTCCTATTCCAGTAGCATTGTACATGATGCATTAAACTATCTTAAGTATAAAAAATTTATTTATGAAAAAAGAACAGACAGAGTACTGCGCAGAGGGAGACCACAAAGTAAAATTTACGTAAATAATATATATGGAATCTAGATTATTAATTATAATTTTACAAAAAGCGGTTACAGAACCGCTTTTTTTTATGCATTAATCAGTTTTTATGAATAAGGAGAATGGACTTTTTTCATTCAAAGAATTCAATTTATAGCAGCTATAAATATTTTTGACGTCTAAAAATGATACTGCTTGAGTCATTATGTCTATTGATTTTATATATACAAATTTATAAAGTAGATGTGTAAAAAAATAGTTTTTTAAATTAATTTACTTTATTTTATACATATTGAGTTAACTTTTAAGAACAATCAAGAATGCAACGCTGTAACTGCTTACAGTTATATTGAAATTGATTTTATGATATTGTTATAAAAATATATTTTAGGTTTTTAGTAGTACTAAACTAAATAAGTATTTAATAGAAAAAGTACAAATCAATATTATGTTATATCATGAAAATATATTTCATATGAATTAAAAATATAAAAATAATTAAAAATAGACTTAGTTACTGTTTATAGTTATATGATCTATTCATTTTTTTAGTATTGTATAGAAATAAATTTAGGTTAATAATAAATTATATTATTATGAAATATAATATTTTACAACATTATACTTATGTTATGAATTTAATAAAGGAGTTTTTATATGTACTGTAAAGTAAAAACAGACGATACGTACAAAGGTCTAAATATTATTCCTTATCGCAAACATGGTGAAGAAAAAAGAGTAGATATATTGGAAAGGTTACGTTCGATATTATTTTACATGCTAGACAACCATTGCAAAGTTATTCAAACTCGTTTTGATTTACATTATCCAAACTTACAAGATTTTGAATACATGAACAGAGATATTTATTCTTTTATTAACGAATTTATTAAATCACTTAACAGAATATATTGTTCTGGTCATTATGTTGATGCGAAATATCTTTGGGTAAGAGAGCAGAAAACAAGTTACCATCCTCATTACCATATTGTTGTTTTCTGCAATGGTAACGCCATACAGAGTCCATACACTATTTTTAATAAAGCTGAATATTATTGGTTTAAAACTATAGGATATCAAGATAAAAAACTTATTGATTATTGTGATAGAAGTAATGGAATAAAACATAAAAATGGCATTATGATAGATATTAATAAAAATGACTTTGAAAAACAACTTAATAATGGATTTAGAGCTTCAAGTTATCTTGCTAAAATATGTTCAAAAGATATTCGTGATAAATATTCTTGTGTATTTGGAAGTAGCCAGATTCCATCATTTAAACAAACTAAATGAAAAACAATTTCAATAGATCGAAAATATTATAACTGACAAAACAACACAAAAATCTTTGGAAAGAATAAAAGTGAATTAACCAGAAAATAAATTTATGCACTTATCAATTTTTATTGAGAAATGCTTATTACACAATTAAAATAAATACTACAAATGCTAACATATGAATCAAATTGGATACGTTATTTCACGATTAGAAAAATATTTGCAATCTATAATTTCAAGATAAGAGGCTTCTAAAAAAAATATTTGAAGAATATACAGTCCTAAAACTCTCTTCGATTTTTATTCAATTGATATTGGCACAAGAGTTGAAAATAAGCAAAAATATTTATAATATTATTTATTTGAAATGTTATCAATCGTAATTTACAGTTTAAATATTGTATGTAATAAAAAGTAATTAAGTAAGAGGAATAAAATATGAAATACTGTGAAGAAGATCTTCCATATAAAATTGTTTCAGCAAATGATTTACTTAGATTTTTTGGGGATGCACTTGTAGCTATCATTAACGATAAAATGCCACCTGAAGTTCCAAATTCTGTACGTGAATTTCTCGTAGAATGTGCTGAACTCGGTGGATTAGAATTATTAGATTTATATCAAGAAATTATTACTTTGATATCTGAATACAGAAAAAGTAAATAAGAATAGCTTGCAAAATACAAATCAATCCTGTATATAAATTTGAAATATACAGGAGGGTTATTATGGCTCTTGAAGATAAAGATCTATTTAATGCTATTTTTAATAAATATAGTGATCAACCTATTGAATTTGTTATGGAGCAATACGAGAAGGCTAAAAATATCAACCTTGAAATCGAACGTAGGCAGAGCTTGAGGGGGTATATTGATATCATTCCTCCATCCATTCCCCAAAATACTGGAGAAGTAAAACAGATAGAACCTGATGTTGAATCTGTTCCCAAAAAGAAATTTTCCAAGCGTGATCTCGTCATCAAGCCTGATGAAGCCATTACGGATGATACTATTAAATGTTGTCTGTGTGGGAAGGAACGTTCCTCTCTTACTTTGAGACATCTTGCTACGCATGGTATCAGTGTTGAGGAATATAAAAAATTGTGCGGATATGCTCCTGAACAAAAATTGATGTCAAATAATCATGTTGAAAAAGTGCGTGATAATGTTATGAAGGCACAGAAAGCTAGAAAAGGTTCAAAAAAAATTGCAGATATTGAAGAAAAATAAGCTGGTTCTCATACTTAGCGAATAGTCACTATGGGATACTTTTAATAAGCCATATTGCAGTCTTAGTGCTGCAATATGGCTTATCTTTTGTATTTATTGCTTTATCTAGCATATTGCTATAACATTGATTCGTCTATAGAACAGGTAATACTCGACTAAAATACAATAAATATAATAAGTGATTTGCATTAGGAGGAACGATGGCTACGCTCAACCAGGCTAAGATCATCAAGGCACTGGAAAAAATGGTTACAGCGCCGAACGATGATTTTATTTTTTCCTTTCTCTCAGCCTACGGAACTCCAAACGCGACGATCGAGCGTCTTCAGATGGGAGATCCACAGCGTAATGTAGCCAAAATAGATGGTGATATTGCCCTCCCCAATCAGATGTACTTTCATCCTGTTACAGATGGTTCCTCCCTTGAAAAGGCTTTTGAGGATACCTTGGCTCTTCCTGTCATTGAACAGCGCAAGATACGGTTCATCCTCGTAACGGATTACACGACGGTCATTGCCTATGACAGGACAGTCAAAGACCAGACAACGTTCGACTACAGCGACTTCAAGACAAACTACGAGTTCTTTCTGCCACTGACGGGATTGTGTGAGAAAGCCATTGCCTATTCCGAGCACCCTGCGGATACCAAAGCCTGTGAGAAGATGGGACGGTTGTATGACCATATCCAGATCATCAATCGTTATGAAAATCATGATGAAAAACATACGCTGAACGTCTTCCTGACCCGTCTGCTGTTCTGCTTCTTTGCAGAAGATACGGGAATCTTTCCTGAGCAGAATCAGATGGTGAAGGCCCTCAAGTCAGTTACGCAGGAAAACGGTTCCGATGTTGCCGAGTTTTTCGAGAAGTTATTTACGGTTCTTGACCTGCCGAGTGATGCACCTGAACGTACTGCGTTTTCCGCCACGTTTCAGTCCTTCCCGTATGTGAATGGGGGGCTTTTCAAAGAGAAAACGGTTATTCCGACCTTCGATGCCAAGGCGCGCAGGCTTCTTCTTGACTGTGGTTTTCTGACGTGGAGCGATATTTCTCCGGTTATCTTTGGTTCGATGTTCCAGTCCATCATGGACCCGGACAAGCGGCGTTCCCTTGGGGCGCACTACACCAGCGAAAAGAACATCCTGAAGGTGGTGCGTCCACTCTTCCTTGATGGACTTCATGAAGAATTTCAAAAAATTCTCGGCTTGAAAAAGGGCAAAAAGAAAGCCCTGGAAGATTTCCATGCCAAGATTGCTTCTCTGGGATTTCTCGATCCTGCCTGTGGCTGCGGGAATTTCCTTATTGTTTCCTATCGGGAGCTGCGGGAGCTGGAGCTACAGGTTCTGTTGGCGATCAAGGCTGAAACGAAAGGCGATACCCGATTTCTTGCTTTAGACATTCGCCCGCTCATCAAGGTCAGCATCAGCCAGTTTTACGGCATTGAGCTGGAAGAATTCCCCGTAGAAGTTGCCCGTGTGTCCATGTGGCTCATGGAACATGTCATGAATCTGAAGGTGGGGAAAACATTTGGGCAGGTTATCTCGTCCATTCCATTGCAGCATTCGGCAACCATTGTCTGTGCCAATGCACTCACCATAGATTGGAAAGACGTGGTTGCACCGGAAAAGCTCCATTACATTATGGGGAATCCGCCGTTCAGTGGATACCAATATATGGATGAACAACAAAAAGAATATATAGCAAACCTTTTTAAAAAAAATAAATATTCAAGAAGTATAGATCTAGTTTCTGGATGGTTTTTGTTAGCCTCAAAATTCATAGTGAAAACAGATATTGAAGTATCTTTTGTATCAACAAATTCAATAACTCAAGGAGAGCAAGTTTATCCAATATGGAATGATATTTTTAAAATTGGTATAAAAATCAATTTTGCATATAAAACATTTAAATGGAATAATGAATCAAAAGGAAATGCTGCCGTTCACTGTGTAATTATTGGTTTTTCATACAAGGAAAAATTATCATATCGACTTTATTCATCAGATGACAATTTTAAGTTCGTATCTGGAATAACTCCATATATTACAGAGTCAGATGGAAAATCAAACTATATAGTTTGTCAATCAAAACATCCCATTTGTGCAAAACAAAATATGGCACTTGGGAATATGCCTAAAGATGGTGGAAATCTTATCATTGAATTTGATGAACTATATTCTTTTCTTCAAGAGGCCCCTGAAGCTAAGCCATATATCCGTAGATTATACGGTGCTGAAGAATTTATCCGCAATATTAAAAGGTATTGTTTATGGTTGAAATATGCACCACAGGATATTTTAGACATTCCTGTTGTTAAAAAACGGCTTGAAGGTGTTGTTGCTATGCGCTTATCTAGCAAAGCGGCCTCAACCCGTGCCTATGCAAAATATCCTCATTTGTTTAGACAGATTACGCAACCTGATGATACCCCATTTTTGATTATTCCTCTTGTATCATCTGAAAGACGTAAATATATTCCTATTGGTTTTATGGGAAAAGAAAATATTGTAACAAACCTTGTTAGTATCGTTCCTAACGCTACACTATATGACTTCGCCATTCTCACCTCAGCCATGCACATGACCTGGATGCGGACGGTTTGCGGACGGCTCAAGAGCGACTACCGCTATTCCCGAGATCTTTGCTACAACACCTTCCCTTGGCCTAATGTATCAGAAGAACAGAAGAAAGCGGTTTCCGAATTGGCGGACATGGTGCTGAACATACGGAATATGTACCCCGACAAGACTCTGGCGGAAATGTATGACCCGGACAAGATGCCGGAACCGTTGGCAGAGGCCCACCACAACCTCGACGTGGCAGTGGACAGCCTGTATCGGAATACCCCTTTTGAAAGCGACGAAGAACGGTTACAACTTCTGTTCAAGCTGTATGAGAAACTGGTTGCCGCCAAGAATGCCAAGGAGAAGTCCCATGCCTGATCTTCTGACTGTCCGCTATGAGCAATCCGGGAAAAGCACACGGCAAGATGGCATGGGGATGCGCGAAATGCAGGCGCGGGCCTATGCCGCCAGACCGGCCCAATATCTGCTGCTGAAAGCGCCGCCAGCTTCCGGGAAATCCCGTGCGCTCATGTTCCTTGCGCTGGACAAGGTCATCAGGCAGGGCCTGAAAAAGGTCATTGTGGCGGTTCCCGAAATGTCTATCGGCGGCTCGTTCAGGGATACCAACCTCACCAGTTCAGGTTTTTTTGCCGACTGGCATGTTGATTGTGACCTGTGTACGGCAGGCAATGAAGGCAAGGTCGAGCAGGTTGCCGCCTTTCTCAACAATACGGAATCCCACTACCTTCTCTGCACCCACGCCACCCTGCGCTTTGCCTATGAACGCATCGGGAACTGTGCCGCATTCAATGATGTCCTTGTGGCCATAGACGAATTTCACCACACCTCGGCTGAAGACGGCAACAAGCTTGGCGCTATGGTGGACGCCCTCATGGAAGGCTCCACCGCCCATATCATCGCCATGACCGGCTCATACTTCCGTGGGGATCAGGTTCCCATCCTCTCACCGGAAACCGAAGCCAGATTTATACAAATCACCTATACCTATTACGAACAGCTCAACGGCTACAAGTATCTCAAGTCACTCGGAATCGGCTATCACTTTTATCAGGGACGCTATTTCGACGCCCTGAAGGAAGTGCTTGATCTCGACAAGAAAACCATCCTCCACATCCCCAACGTCAACTCCATGGAATCCACAGGGCAAAAGCTCCATGAAGTGGATACCATTCTGGATGCCATCGGAAGCGTGGTGGCGAAGGACTCCCGGACAGGCATCATGACGGTGAAAACACGCAAGGGGAAAACCCTGCGTGTTGCCGACCTCGTAACCGATGACTCCATGCGTGTGAACATCCTCAAGTATCTGCGTGAAATCAGGGAACGCGACCAGATGGACATCATTATTGCGCTTGGCATGGCCAAGGAAGGCTTTGACTGGCCTTGGTGCGAACATGTGCTGACCATCGGCTACCGTTCTTCTCTGACGGAAATTGTGCAGATCATCGGCAGGGCAACCCGTGACTGCGAAGGAAAGACGCACGCCCAGTTTACCAATCTCATTGCCCAACCCGATGCGGAAGACGAAGACGTCAAGAATTCCGTCAACAATATGCTCAAGGCCATCACGCTGTCGCTGCTCATGCGTGAGGTGCTGGCTCCCAACATCACTTTCAGGCCGCGTTCCCTCATGCGGCCCGGTGAAACGCTTCAGCCCGGCGACATTATTCTGGACGATACGGAACACCCCGTATCTGCACGCGTCCAAAAGATTCTCTCCTCCGGCGGTATCGATCAGGTGGTCACAACCCTCCTAAATACCCCAGAAGTCATCAACGCAGCGATCACCAAGACGACCGATCCAAAACTCGTGACTGATGTCGAGATGCCGAAAATCATCATGCAGCTCTTCCCCGACCTCGACATGAGCGAAGTCTCGACCGTCAATGACGTTGCCAAGACGCAGCTTGCCATCCATGCCAACGGCGGGCTGATCAGCAAACTTGATCCCGAATTTGAAGTCGTGGGCAATACGCCAGAAAAGCAAAAAAATGACGATGATGGAAACGGTATTCCGAATGGGGCAAAGGAATTTTTGAATATTGGAAACAAACTCATCGACATTGATAACTTGAATATTGACCTGATTGACAGGATCAACCCGTTTCAGGGTGCGTATGAAATCCTCTCCAAGTCGGTCAATGCCGCCATGCTCAAGACCATTCAAGATCAGGTCGCCACAGCCAGAAGCACTGTGACAGATGAAGAGGCCGTCTTGTTGTGGGAGAATGTGAAGGCCTTCAAGCGGGAATACGGCGTTGCTCCGTCCCTGAACGCCAATGATGCCTATGAAAGGCGTTTGGCTGAAGTACTGGCCTATGTCAGAAACAAGAAAGCCCAGCAGATGCAGTCGCAAGCCCAGTAAATGGTATCCGCATGAAATTACGATCTGAAAATACCAGATGGGGCAAGAGTGTTGATGACATCCTCCATGACGATGATGAGCTGGGACTTCTTGACGGTATAGCCATCAAACCGAAAACGGCACAGAAAGAGGATTTGGCAGTCACGGTTTTTCTGAATCTCGTTGATTTTTATAAGAGAAACCACCGCGAGCCAGACCAGAGCAACCCTGATGAAAAACAGCTCTACTGGCAACTCGTGGGATACCAGACTCGCCCTGAACTCAGAGCCAAGGTCATGCACCTTGACTCTGTCGGGTTACTCAAGTCTTCCGTTGCAGCAAAAATCCCGGAACCTGAAAAAGAAGAAGCCGATACCGAAAGCAACGTCAAATCCTTGGCAGACATTTTTGACGATGACGATCTTGATCTGCTGGATGACATTGACACGTCCATCTACGCCGTAAAGCATGTATCCCAGAAGAAGGACAAGGAACTGCCTGACGAAATCGCCTCACGCAAGCTATGTGACGACTTTTTCCGTTACGAAAAATTCTTTCAGGACATCCACAAGGTATTGCCCACCAAAATGGTGATGAAGGAACGGATTGTACAGGAATCTGATGCAAAAGTCGGTCAGGTCTTCATCCTCAATGGTCTGCTTTGTCTGGTGGACAGCATCATCAAGGAAGATACGGGCGAATCCAAACGGGAAAACCCACGGTTGCGTGTTATCTTTGAAAACGGGACGGAAATCGACCTCCTGAAACGCTCGCTGACACGGGCACTCTACAAGGACAAGCACGGACGGCGTGTCAATTTTGATCCGAACCTGTTCGCGAACGGCTCCATAAGTATTTCACACAAGGACAAGCCGACCGGCTACGTCTATATCCTCTCCTCAGAGACGAAAGCTCCCGCATTGGCACAGCTCAAAGCAGCAGGAAAACTCGTCAAAATCGGCTATTCGACACAAGACGTACACGAACGAATCAAGAATGCCAGCAAAGACCCCACCTACCTCGAAGCTCCGGTAAACATTCTGGCAAGTATCCAATGCTTCAACCTCAATCCGCAAAAGTTTGAGAACCTCATCCATGCGTTTCTCCATAAGCAAAGACTCGGCATGACCCTCATCAGCTCAAAAGGCAAAGCCTACAAGCCTGAGGAATGGTTTGCCGTGGATATGAACACTGCTGTTGAAGTGTGCCAGCACATCATAGACGGAACCATCACACAGTACAGGGTGGACAATACAAGTGGGAATATTGTAAAAAAATAACTGCTTAGTTAGAGAGTAAATTTTATTATGGAAGATATAGATAAACTTATTGATTGGTTTGAAAGAAATGGAAATGTCGTCCGCTTTCAACCTCAAACAACACTTCCTAGAGAACAGTTTTAAAAAATAAATGATAGAATATCGAATATTTATTTTTATATTAAAAATGATTTTCCTGAATACGCAGAAAGAATTATTTTTTTAAAGAATACATTGGTATTGTCTTCTGGATTTATCAATGTAGCAACGTTTGGAAGACTATCAGAATTACTTAGTGCTATAAAAATAATACTTACAAAAAGAGAATGTACTCAATGGAAGTATATTCACTATGTCTTTCATAAGGAAACAAAAGAAAAATTTTTGCATGGATTTTATTCAGATGCTGTTTTTACTGCAACAAAGATACTTATGCAACGGCTAAAGGTGATACATAGAGAAATAGATTCAACTGGTTGTGATATTGATGGTCTCGATCTTGTTGGAAAATTATTTCCAAATGATAACCCCAAAATTTTTTTCACTGAACAAAATACAAGAACAGAGCAAAATATACAAAAAGGATACTCCAGTTTATTTCGAGGATGGGTGTATGCAATAAGGAATAAAGATGCTCATGAAATTAAAAAAGGGAATGAAATAGAAGCATTTCAAGAGATTGTTTTTATAAGTATGTTAATGATAGCACTGGATAATAGAATATCACCAGCGCCTTCACCAAGCGAGTGCTATACATAGAAAATATTACCAAAGTGATGTAATGGTAGATAACTATTGTTTTTTAGCTTACCTTCAAGTTCATAGCGTACAGTGCGGTAGCAAGGCTGTTTGAAGCAGCTACGGTGTAATAACCTACACTTTAAGAAAAAACTGACGTTATGTATATCCGTTTTACTGTACTGCCAGCGTATACATCAAAATGAAGAGTTACAACATATTGAGGAGCCGTGCTCATGAGCATTGACGAAACAAGTCTGAATAATGTCCACCGACTGTTTGAATCGGGGGACATTGACGATATGGAAGTTGGTACAACCAAGGGACTTCAGCAGATTCATAAGTACCTGTTTGAGGGACTGTACGATTTCGCGGGCGTTATCCGCGAGGTGAATATTTCCAAGGGAAATTTTCGTTTTGCTAATAGTCTATATTTGAAGGAAGCTCTCGCCGCTATTGAAAAAATGCCCGAAAGGACCTTTGAGGAAATTATTGCCAAATACGTGGAAATGAACATCGCCCACCCCTTCATGGAAGGGAATGGGCGTTCTACACGTATCTGGTTGGATATGATCCTGAAAAAGAACCTTCAGAAGGTCGTAGATTGGCAGCAAATAGACAAAGATCGTTACCTGCAAGCGATGGAAAGAAGCCCTGTCAATGATCTAGAACTGCGTATGCTTATCCAACCGAACCTAACGGACAGGATCAATGACCGAGAAGTTATATTCAAGGGAATTGAACAGTCCTACTACTATGAAGGATTCAGAAAAGGTTAGAAGTTTTCATAAATTTATATGGGGTAGTTTACCGGAGGCATTGTAGGTGGTGCCATCGGTAGAGGGGGGCTGTCGGCCATACTCATGATGGTATTTTCTGCTGGAGATGTCGTCATGATTTAGCCTCTGTACCCTGTAAGGCTATTATATTTGCAAAATCAAAAGATGCACATGACTTCATCATAGAGTGTATCCCCGGATATCTTCTAGGGACTTTGATACTTAAGATTGTTCCTGTGCAAGTATTGGAACTCATGGTGTGCGCTATGCTCGTCTGTTTCATTATTATGCGCTATCGCTCCGGGGCATCTTCGTATCGCCTTCCAGAAAGTAGTGCCATAGGCATAGGGACCGGTGTGGTCAGCGGATACCAATCTAGGGTGAGTAGGTTCACGGGCCCTGGCGGGACTTTATCCTACAGATACACATTTGGGATAAAGCCCTCTCCCCATACCATGAGGGGAGGGGACTCTTAATATTGATTTTGATGAGCAACTCTGCGAGTTGGCCTTGGGTTGCCTGTAAGCATCGTCGACGACTTGATCTTACTTTTATGCATCCTCCTTCAAGTGCGCGGAGGCCCAAAAGTATGTACAGCACGGTCACTCACCAATATGAAGATAAGATGCTCGTTCATATTCTTCAACTTATAAATTTTAATTATTAGAGTAGTGGTACCTTGAAAGATATCTGTTTGAAATAATTATATATTCCGTTGATGTCTTGTTTGTTTATGCCGTATAACTGTCCAACTTCGCTTATAAAAGTATAGAAATCTTCAAGGATCGCATAGATTTTTGCTTCTTTTACGTCAAGAAAAGAAGAATCCTCAACTATCAATGGTATTGATATTTTATTTTTATGATAATTGAATATTATATATCCAATTTTGATATTATCGATATTTGGTCTATTTCGTTTGATAGATAATTCTAGTTGTGTAACATCCTTGTTATTTTTTATAACATCATAAATGGGTTTTGATATGTCAATTCCAGTACGATGCTTGTGTTCTGCTGTAAATTCTTTAATTATATTTTTTTTGAACTCTGATATTTCTTTTGAATCGTCTTCTTGCATCGTGTAGAAATAAATGGCATCAGATAGAGAGAGTTTTTTTAAAGCTTCTTCTGGACTATTAAAAAATAATATATATCCAATTGAGCAAATAGAAAACAAAATTAACCATATTTTGAATAAAAAATAGAATATTCTCTTCATTTGTATTCTCAATAGTGTGACTTGTTTATTGTATAAATTAATATATTAATTATTCAAATATTGAATTCTTTGTTTGAATGCTGTCAAAAATATTGACTAACCATGCCTTTCGTACAAGTGTTCTATTTATTTTTTCTTCAAGAGTTATACATATTCCAGTGACACCCAATGTCATTTGGTTATATATTCCTTCAATATCAGCCATGCCATTGTTGTTTGCTATCCATTGATTTTGATTGTATATAATTTCGTTTTTATTTGTTTTTGATAATTTTGTTTCATATGCTTTTGTATTAATAAATTCATCCATTTCCTTGATTAATCTATCATATTCCCTGTCATAGCAAGCGTACAAATCTGCATCTGATTGATATGATTTGTTTTTGCATTCATTAAAATCATTTTCAGATGATGACTTTATACCTGTTGGTTTTGGGTTTGCTTTTTTTCCTGTTTTGAAGATATTAACACGATCACATTTTTTTTCGTATTCATTCCAAAACTGTTTTACAACAATAGTAGCTTCAACATCATTACCAATATTGCCAAATATGCCATCGGAACTATCTTTATCCTGTATGAAAATCAAATCTTGTCCATTAGGCATTTTAATAGAAGAGTAGCATATAGGGGTACATGTATTTCCTTGAAATGTACCTTCAAATGTTTGTTGATCGATAATTTTTTCTGGACATTCTGATTTTATTTTTGAAAATGAAGTTTCGTAAGTAAGAAATATGAATAATACAATCAATAGAAAAATATTTTTCATAAAAAATTACTCATAGCAGGCTAAAATTTCATTTTCACCAGTAAAGAATATGCTGACTTCAGATGCAATAAATGATTCTATAACTTTATTATATTGTGGATTTTCTTTGTAAATTTTCATTTTCCAACAGTTGTCAGTTTCTGGTTCACAGACTCCGATGATGGCATAATCAGATTTTTTTAGAGGTGAGGGTTGAATATAAAGTCTCATTGCTGTAACTGGTTGAATAAATATGGGAGTATTCATATTGAATTTTATTGCAACTATATCTGAATTGGGTTTGTTCAAAGATAAATATTGCATGACTTTTTTAAGCTGTTTGTTAAAATCACTATTTATAGAACCTGAAAAAGTCCATGATTCAGGTGCATCTTCTCCTTCATCAAAATCTATCGAATATTTTCCGGATTCTATCTTGTAATTTGATATATTTCCTATTTTTACATCATCATATTTTTCATTTGAAGCATTGGCAAAATGAAAAGGGGTAAGTAGAATTATAAGCATTATCAGGATAATATTAAACATAATTTATATACTCCTTATGGTGTTAACAAATATATGGCAGTCGATTAGACTGCCATATATTCAATCAATTATGGATTAACTCATAAGTAGCTACAAACGGTTCGTTATCGCTTGATGTTTGTGTTTTTGTATTCACATCCTGATCGTCTTCTTCCTCAAATACAAGATCTCGCGTGGTTCGTTTGCTTTCGTGACGATTGACGACGGAAGAAATAATTTCTGAAGCTTCATTTTTCTTCCCCTCACCTCCGAGTGCAACTGCCTTATCCAGTTCTGCCACACGGGAAGGTGAAAGAATGCAGACCAACGTTTCAGTTCCCTTCTGCTCATCAAAACGCCACGCACCCTTTGCCGGAACCGTATAGCTGTTGTTTTTTACGACGGTGTTATTCATTCCGGCTTTTGGGCTTGGGAAGAGCACTTGGTATTGCCCCGATGTGCCTTTGGCCACCCAATAGACGTTTCCGTCCCGGTTCGTTGAAAACAGCAGTCGAACCTTATCTCCACTCTTGAATGATTCAGTAGGGAGAACAGTGGAGAGCTTTCCGTCGCGGGTTAATTCAATGGTTGCTTTGACAGAAATGGTTTCACCTTTAGTTGTATCGGCAGTGCTCCCGGCGACTACGGGGTGTTCAGTCTCTTCCTCATCATCAAACACGAGATCGCGTGTCTTACGTGTGCTATTGCCAACTTTGCCCGCGTCAGCAACAGCGACCGCATTGACTTTCTCAGGTATACCCACGGATACGGAAACTCCAGGCTGCGCTCCGGCATACATGCTCGGCATGTTATCGCCATAGCGCGCAAAGGAGCGTTCATATCCCTGACGCATGCGTACTCCATAGGGATTGGCATAAACAACATAGGAATTATAACGTGTCAGTTGGTTGTGCGTCCATGTGTACTGAAAGCCATTAGACCAGGAAACAGTAATATTCCAAAAGCGCTGATCACCATAATAATTAGGTCCGATATAGAGCCGTGTATTCGGATCTAGATTTGTTTTTAATAAGTTTTCGCTGATATAATTCGGATAATACGTAGGAGCGATACGAACGTCCGCAATATCGAGCCCAGTGAGGTTCGTCAGCATGAAGTTCAATCGCCCTACGGCGTGCCCGGATGAAGGGATAAATGCCAGCAGGACGAAAAGCATCAGCCCGGTGAGAGAATATTTTTTCATTCTGTACGCCTCCTTATTTTTAACGAACCCATAACCCCTATTCAATGCTCATACGGGATGTCTCCGCTCTTTTGACGGCCCATTCTTCCACAAGTTGTGCTTCATTCCCCTGCGCATATTGGTATAACGTTTTGCGGATCTTTTGGCGTTCCTCTTCCGAGAGGGCCTTCCATTCTTGCTGGGCTTTTTCACGGAAAACAGAATCCTCATCCCAGAACACATGCAACCGCTCATGCCGCAAGTTGTCTGAAAAAGAGCGTTTCTTTCCCTGGCTGGCTGCCAATATGTGGGAATACTTTCCCGTAGGGATAAAATTTCCACCCTTAATGGCAATGACGCCATCCGAGAGCAATACTCCAATCAGATTTTCTTCATCGAGTTCTGGACTGGAAGTTTTTTTGGAGACAACAGCGTTTAACCAAGCACATACCTGCGTAACCCGATAGTGATAGCCCAGCACGCCTTCAATGAATTTTTGCGGATCGAGTGAGGAATCCACATCTCCCGCATAAATTGCCAATCCGTAAATGCTCCGAGCCAACGCCCGGTGATCTTCGTAAAAGAGCTCGTGCGTCGTCGATTGGTATTTCCAGTTATGCGTAAAAGTTCCGAGGAGTTCCACGGAATTTTTTTTCTGGATGTCTACAGGGGAAGGTGGAGGAGACAGTGGCCTCCCATCTTCAGTCGGAATATACTTGTTCCATAGGGATTCCAGCATACCGGCAGAGCATGGCGAAGCGGCCAACAATGCAATACATGAAAAGAGCAATATGTTTTTTTTCATAGCGAATGGGCCCAGAGCTCGACGCCCTGGGCCCTTACGAATTAGAACGTGGCGATATCAGACAGCATTCCTTGGACGTTGCTGCCCATAGACTGGACGAGGCTCAAAAGGGACTGCAACGGCGAGAGCAAGGAAGCGACGCCGTCATTGACGGCAGCCGTGCCGCCCCCTGTTGCAACTTGCTTAGCGCAGCCGCCGATGCCTCCAACGCTCAAAGTGGAACCGACCTGGTCTTTGACCTGCGAGAGGATGTTGGTCACGCTCTGCACGAGGGCCATCAAATCAGAGCCCATCTTTTCAAGCTTGGGAGTAAGGGAAGATTTCAGAGAAGCGAGGTCTTGAGGGGACACATCTTCCTTGGCTTCACTGAAATATGCCTTCTGAGCCTTACGCAAAGAAGCCTGTTGATCGTTGTACGCGTCGATTTTGGAGGCATCGACATTGTTGAATGCCATCTCGGCACTCTTTACACGGCTTGTACCGGCCTCACGGGCAAGCTTGGCGCGAGTTTTCCCATTATTCTTATCCCAAAAAGCCGCGTAGTTCTCACTGGCATTTTGGAATTGTTTGGCGAGAGCGATACCCGCACTTCTGGTCGATTCAGATACCTTGCCGGTCCGTTCGATTTCGGATTTGGCACTGGCGAGTTTCGTGCGGTAAGAGGCGTCGGCGGCGTCAATTTTTTTGCGTAAGGCGCGTTCCTGATTCCAGTCACAAGCGGATTTCGTGCTCTGTTTGATACTATCCAGCGAGGCCATTTCCATATCAGCCGCACTGGAACCGGCATCAGCGGCACTCTTGTTGGACTGGCCCAACAAATCCAGTCCCGCCCAAACGAGACCCGCCAGCATGACGACAAGCAGTGTCCACAACGCAATCTTACGCATTTTCTTGGAAACCATATGAATATTCCTTTGTTAAAGGTTAGAGAGCTGAGTAATATCTATTTTCCGAATAGGGCACCTACGGCCCAGAAATAGGGATGTAATGGATAAGAGTATCCAAGAGGATTTTTTCCTTTCTTACAGTCTGTTATAAAGTCACGTTGTGTTTTTGAAAAAGCAGCAATCGCATCCTGTTCTTGACCTTGACTAACCAATACTTTTATGAAATTGGAAAGAAGATATGCTGATGCCTTATCGTCTGCAAACCAAAGTGTACCATAAACATTATTTATATTTCTACGCATGAATACATCTACAAAACTAATCTGATCAACATTTGGTAACCATCCAGCTTTTCGTAGTTGAGATTCTGTTTCTTTTATTGAAAAGAAATCTATCATCTGATTGTCCTCAAGGGTTGATGGTGCAAATGTTACTCCTGTATTACAGGCAGAAAGGATAACATATCTTGTATTAGAAAAAGATTCTTCTGGAATTTCTGTTATTTCTTTGATAGTAAATAAACCATCATAAGTACCATCATCTGAATCTGCAAAATATAAGTAACTATTTAATGGAGAAAGAGTTGGGAGTTGCTTTTCAATAAATGCTCTTGCCCTTTTTAGGTTGTCAATAGTTTTTGGTTTGTCTTTGTATTTTATTAAATTTGAGTCATATTGAATTATATATTTGTAGTATACTTCTGAATATGGCATGCCATGTGTTGCAAAATATATGTATTCATAACTCGAATTGCATATTTTATCTTTAAACCATTTTTCACTTGCTTCATTTTTTATTTTTATATCTATTGCTAAATCATCATTACCCAAAATATTTTTCACTGAAATGACTTCAGCTTCTGCAGAATCAAGATTTTTCATTTTTATTTTTGAATTTGAAGGGTTTCCTGCAGCAAGTAATGTCTTTGTCGATTTTTTCTTATTGATATCTGTCAGCGCTGCCATAAATGACGATCTGATATTGCCTATTTCATAGTCTTCGACTAAAAAGTGAGGAGTATCTTCTTCAACTGAGGATATGAGGGCACAGAATGGAACCTGGGATATAAATCCTCCAGTAGAAAAATAAATACGCTTTTTATTTATTATTTTATTATGAACAGGCTTTATAAGCCATGTATATAAATCAGATAAAATAGCAATAGCATTCTGCATGTATTGTTGATCTTCTTCTTTTGTAGGGTCAGTATTATGACCATACAATTCTATATAGTTTACCAAAAAATTTGTTTTGATAGTATTATCTATATCTTTTTTTGAAACGTTGACAATTGTACTGTCGACTCTATCTTTACTTATACACACAATAACCAATTGGTCGGTAAGCTGCATGTAATGAAGCAATATCTGATCGTCCGAAAGTGCCTGTTGGATTTTGGGAATATCTAGCCGGGCACTGGATTCAAAGATAACGGCATCGCCCGGATATTTTTCTTTCCATTCGGTAAGAAGAGTCTGGTAGTCCTGATCCAACTGCTGTACGGTAGCCTTTTGCTTCTTCGCTTCTTCCGTTTTAATCTTATGGACAAGCTTGGTTTCTTCGCTGGCGTCTGTCGGCACTGGAGCCACTACAGGTACGGTAGATTCAGCTTTGGCTTGTTTCCGTCCTAGAGCTACAAGTTTGTCATATAGTTTTTGTTTATTGGTATCTGCAAATTCCATCCGTACAAGCGCCGCACTGGCCTTTTGAATTTCATTGCGCAGGGTTTCATCAAATTGCATTTGCATCTCAAGATATTTGACATCTTGTGTCGCTTCATGCAGACGGGCACAGACCTCCATAGCCTCACTGTAAAGATCCTCTTTTCCTGCCATGTACTCGCCGAGAAGCTCGACACTTTCGAGGCTCGTGCGCATGGCCGTCACAAGATTGATGGCGAACGTATAGTGCTCAAGGGCTTCCTCAGGCTGCCCTTTTTGAAAAGCGCAGAAACCCAACCCCTGATGAGCCGCCCAGAGCATCTCTTTGGAACCGACCTGTTCCGCAAGCTGGAGGGCTGACTGATAGGCTTTTTCGGCTTCTGCAAGAGCTTCGGTTTTGCCGATTTTAGGAACAGTAGGTTCATCGTCGAACACGAGATCTCGGCTGGTTCTTCCTGGAAGTGCCGCTTGCTTGAGTACGCCGCCTATTTGGAGCAACGCCTCAGCCTGATTTCGTGGAAGGCGCAGCTGGCTATAGATATCCAATGCTTCCCGGTAGCAATTCAATGCCGTCTCCAAATCCCGATCTTCCCGCTCCGCGATTTTCCCCACGCCAAGGAGAGCGCCGGCCTTGCCTTCCTGGAACCCCGTACGTTCGTAGAGCTCCAGCGCTGCGCGATAGTCGGCCCGTGCTTCCGAAAGTTTTCCTGTTATGCGGTTGAGGAGGGCGCGATTGGAGAGTGCGATCGCTTCATCTTTGACATTACCTACCTCTCGGGCAATGGCTAGTGCATCTTCAAAGGCACGCATGGCATCGGGAAAATATCCCATGCTCTTTTTAACCAGACCAAGATTATTGAGATCGACGCCTTCATTGCGGCGCAGTGTATTTTTTCGCTCCGTCTCAAGTGAATTATTCAGGAGTTGCAACGCCTGAGGATAATCCCCTCTTTCCCAATAAAGGATGCCAAGGTTGCTGTCGGATTCAGCTACAGTGAGAGGTTCACTGATACGGGCCGCGAGTTCTCTCGCTTTAGCCAGGTTCTCGGAAGCGCCAGTGAAATCGCCCATATTCCCTTGGCAAAGCCCCATTGCTGTCAGGAGCCTTCCACGAACGCGAGGATCGGCATCTTGTGGCAGAAGGTGGGCAGCCTTATCGTAAGCGGCACTGGCAGGCGCATAGATTTCCAGTGCGCGATAGGCATCCCCCATTTGAGCATAGACATTGGAGATCTCCGCTTTTGGCAATTTGGGCAGAGCCTGCATCATCCTTTCCAAAGTCTGAATTTTCAGGGCATGCTGCTCAAGATGGGAATGACAGATAACAAGGTTTTTGTATGATTTGAGCAGAATTTTTTGATCGGCTTTTCCGGGATTGCTTAAAAGGTTTTCATAAATTGTGACGGCAGAAGCGTAATCTTCAGCCTGCATGTAGGCGATGGCGGCATTGCCCAAAACCATTTGAGCCTTTGCCGTCTCTTTTGCCTTCTTCAACAAGTCCGCAGTCTGGACAAAAAGCCTCGCTGCATCGGCATATTTCCCCGTCTTATACGCCGCCTGCGCTTCTTTGAAGGTTTGTTCAAAACCAGCCGCCTGCACAGGGGCTGTGCACAACATAAACGATACCAAAAACGCAGCGGCGAATCGGAACATGCTGTCTCCAATACGGGGAAGTATGACTTCCCCGTACAGTTTTCGATGGAAATTTATTTGTGAGTCAGTACATAGTGCGCGACAAAAGGCTCTCCTTTCGGCGCGACCTGCTGTTTTGTATTCACATCGCCTTCATCTTCATCGTCAAAAACAAGGTCTCGAGTTGTACGTTTTGCAGTATTTTTTTCTTCAAGCTTTGCAAGCTGCGTACTGCTTTGTGCATTGATTTGCGCTGCGTCCGCTTCGGCAATGGCTTTGTCCATGTCCGGCAATTTCTCTGCGGACAGAATGCACAATAATTCTTCATCCCCAGGAGTATCGTCAAAGCGGAACGTTCCCTTGGGGGGAATAGTGTATTCCTGGTTACGTTGTACTGCGTTGTCTGTATTGACCTTAGAAGGAAAAAGTACGGAATAGCTCCCCGAGCTTCCTTTTGCGAGCCAGTAGACATAACCGTCGATATTGGGCGTAAATACAAGCTTGACGCTATCTCCGGACTTGAACTCATGAGTTGGCAGGACAGTGCTGGTTGCGCCGTCACGCTTCAGAAGCATGGTCGTCTTCAATGCGGTGGTCTGCTTACCGGAGCTTTCCATAGCCTGAGTCTGAGCTGGTTCCTCGTCATCAAAAACGAGGTCTCGGGTCGTCCGAGCGGCCCAAGAGTCATTTCCCCAAACCATGAACAGGGCACCGAGAATAAGCAAAAGGGCATGGCGTTTCATAACTCCTCCATAGTAATATTATTTTTTAGGCAGATACTTGTTGAAGATTTTGGCAAGAGTCGTCCCCAGAGTCTCCTCTGGAAGCGGAGAGCCAGAAATGGACATTGCCTTAATGGTGAACATTCCACTGCTGATCGGAGTTCCGTCAGGTTTATCGAGGGCAAGGATGTAGGTACCCTCTTCTGGGAGAGCCATATTACGGACACCGGTCGTATCCCACGCAGGACGAACATCCATAGGTTTTCGCTCCAAAAGTCGCTCTTCAGCCCCTATTTTTTTGTAAAGGCTTACAATGATACGAGGAGTTTCGAATGACTTTTCTCCCTGAGCGATCCATGAGACGACATTCGTTTCGAAAGTCTCAGAAGGGTCGATGGGCTCCCATTTGTCGTTAAATGTTCGGCAAAACAGGATATGATTTTGTTCCGCACAGTTTCCCTGCTGAGAAAGCGCAAGAACAAAAAACATGAAACACAAATAGGTTACGACACTTTTTTTCAACATTTGGCCTCCATCGACAAACTGGTTTCATCATAGATGATATTTTATTACATTGTAGATGTAATAAAAATACATTTCAAGGTCTGAACCGCTACCGTACTCTTTTTTATTCAAAAAAGGAGTGCAACGTGGCGGAACGTGAAGTACAGCGACTCGCTAAAATACTTGGAAATTCTATCGTTGAGAGACGGAAAATTTTGGGGATGACACAAATCGAACTCGCCAATCGTCTGGACATGGCCCCAGACGCTCTGTCACGTATCGAAAATGGGTATGTTGCCCCTAGGTTTAACCGAATTGAAGAGATGGCGAAGATTTTGGAGTGTTCCGTTGCGGAGCTTTTTCGAGAAAAAAACGATTCATTGAAAACCAGATCTGACTGCATTGCCGACATCATCAGCCCACTTCCGGCAGAAAAACAGGAAGAAGTAATCAGCCTCGTTTCCCATTTCGTCAGTATTCTAAGAAAATGACTTTTTGCTTATGAAATGATTTTAAATACATATTACCATTTTGAATCGGTAGTTTTTTCTTGAAAAAGACCTGTCCGGAAGACTCGGGCAGGTCTTTTCATGTTCAGGAGGAACAGATGGAATCATTTTGTTCGGATCAGATACGCGAGCTGGCGCAGGCACTCATCAAAGTTCAGGAACAACTCCAACCGGCAACCAAGGATGCCAACAATCCCTTTACCAAGAGCAAGTACGCCACCCTCAACAGCGTCATGGACTCGTGCCGTGACGCTTTGCTCTCCAACGGCATCTGGCTTTGTCAGTATCCGGTTCCTGCCGAACCGGGATATCTCGGGTTGGTCACGAAACTCACCCATGCGGAGTCTGGACAATGGCAGTCAAGCCTTGCGGTGGTTCCCCTGCCCAAGGCCGATCCTCAGGGAGTAGGTATCAGTATGACCTATATGCGCAGGTACGCGCTTTCAGCCATGCTTGGCATCGTCACGGAGGAAGATACGGACGGGGAATTCAACTCAGACAAGCTCAATCGCTCTCAGAGACAGAAAAACGCCGTAACCGCCCCACAGAGAGGCAAAACGACACAGGATGATTCAGGGCAAGCAAAAAAGATTTTATCCGCCTCAAATCGAACGTCAGACGAGCTTTCAAAATTGCCTCATCTGGATGGAATTTCATACGAAATTGTAACGGCACAGGATGGTCGGGAGTGCATCCTCGCCACCGGAAACACGGCGGTGAAAAAAGAATTGCTTTCGGCGGCGGGTTTTCATTGGAACCCACAACGGAAAATATGGTGGAAATATGCCGTATAGCTGAAGGGGCTGTCCTTACGGGGGCAGCTCTTTCTGTTTTTCTCAAGTCAAGGGAGGAACAATGATGGGCGAGACTATCGTGAATACGGGATTGGAAGGGTTGTTGGAAATACTTCGCTGCGGATTGGAACGCAGTGCCGAACAGCGCACAGCCATTCAGCTTGGCGACCGCTCCCAATATGTCGGCATGTCAGACATAGGGAAGATGCTGGACTGTCCACGGGCCGCACTTGCCGGCAAGCTCTTCGTTCCTGAGTATAGGGACACGGCTGGAGCTCTCAAACGCCAACTGCTTCTACAACGCGGGCACTGGTTTGAGACGGGTGTCCATCAGGCGCTTACAGGATGTGGGTTGTCTCCCCTGTCTCAGCTGGAAATCGAGATCAGACATGAAAACATCCCGATCAAGGCCCATCTGGATTTCACACTGGTGACTGACCAACCACATCCGTCTGTACGGATTCTTGAAGTCAAATCCATAACAAAGATATCGGCAACCCTTCCTGAAAGGTATCTCATGCAGATCGGCGGTCAGACGGCATTGCTCAAAGCCTATTGGAATCTGCCCGTCTTTAACCTCGTACAGGATACGGGGGAAGTCCTCCACCACAGGACGTTCCCTGAAATGTGTAATGAATGCCTTGGAGTATCCCTTCCTGATGCTTCAGCTTGTGACATTCAAGGGTGGGTTCTCTGTCTCTCCATGTGCGATGCCAAAGCCTTTGGTCCGTTTCTTCCTGAGAATATGGATTTTGCCCGGTGTCTGGATATGGCTTCAGAATTCTGGGAGGCGATGAATGACCTGAAAGAAAACAGGCTGAATCTGAACACAATTCGAACGACACAGGGACTTGCTCCTCTGTGTCCGTCGTGTTTCTGGAAAGAAGATTGCCCTCGCTTCAAAGGTTCCTCTCATCCAGAATGGGATGCTGCGCTTGCACAGCTTATGGATTTGAAAGTACAGAAAAAATCTCTTGATGAGGCTATCGGCGAACTGGAAGTCCGCTTGAAAGTCGCCTACCAGCTTTCCCATACGGTGAGGGGAGAGTGGATCAACACGGGAAACCATACGTTCCGGGTGATTCCCCAGAACGGAAGAGTGACAGTGGATCGAAAACGTCTGACTGAAGAACTCAAAACGTTGCTTGGGGAACAGAATGCCCAGACCCTTATGGCGAAATGTGAAAAGCAGGGGGAACCTTTTGAGCGGTTGTATGCTGTTCAGACGACTAACGAGTTTTGATCTATACGGTTTTAAACCGTATCCATTAAGGAGGAGCTATCCCATGACACCCCCCCCTCCCCGGACGTTACGATTCGACATCCGTAGCCTTGGATCGACTTTCGGAGGGAACCAAGAAGACTCTTCCCCGGTATCAGGATGGGTCTTCCATACCGTTGGGAAGGCTTGCCGTTTCAAAAACATTTCAGCGACGGCATATTGTTTCTTTGCTTGTTTTTGACGCTCGCTCCGCAATGAGCTTGCGTGGGCGCTTTTCCTTGTTCAGGCTAAAAATGAGCAGGTGCAGCAGTTCTATACCAGATGCATGTTTCAATCGTTTCATGACACGCCAATGTACATGTGGATACACAGAGCACAGGCATTGAAGCTTATCGGCTCTTAGATTTTTATAAAGCTATCTGCAAGAATCCCGGTTTCTCTTCGGAGAAGCCGGGATTTTTTGTTTTCAAAGGAGAAAACCATGAATCAGAATCTGTTCAAGGAGCTGGCCTCCCTCGTCCCGATGCAACTCGATGCCGGGCAGGTTTTTACGGGAATGCCAACAGGGAAGACGGTCAAAGGGTATAAGGATGCATGCTTGTACACCCCATCTATTGATCCGGGCTACATTTTCCACGAATCGGCACGGGATGTGGTCGTCTGGTTCATGCACGACCTTGATCCTCTATACCTGTACGGCCCTACGGGATGTGGAAAAACGACTCTCATTAAGCAGCTTGCCGCACGGCTGAACTATCCCACATTTGAAGTTACCGGGCATGGACGGTTGGAGTTCGCCGACTTGTGCGGTCATATTTCCCTGCAAAAAGGCAACATGGTCTATGAGTACGGCCCATTGCCGCTTGCTATGCGGTATGGGGGAATTCTACTGATCAATGAGATTGATTTGTTATCGCCGGATGTGGCGGCAGGGCTCAACGGCGTTCTGGAAAGAGGCGTTCTCTGCCTTCCCGAAAACGGTGGGGAACTTATCGAACCCAGTCCCATGTTCCGATTCGCATGTACGGCGAACACCAATGGAGGCGGTGATGACACAGGGCTCTATCAGGGAACCACCCGCCAGAATATCGCGTGGCTCGACAGGTTTATGCTGTGCGAGGTCGGCTATCCCGCGCCTGAAACGGAAAAGGAACTTCTGTCCCGGCAATTCCCGAACCTTCCCGAACACATCGCCTCGAACATGGTCGGTTTCGCCAATGAAGTTCGGAAACTTTTCATGGGCGATGCCGACTCCTACGAAAACACCATTGAAGTGACGCTTTCCACCAGAACCCTCATCCGGTGGGCCGATCTTACCCTCAAGTTCCAGCCGCTGGCCAATCAGGGGATTGAGCCGCTTTCCTATGCGTTGGATCGTTCCCTCGCTTTTAAGGCCACACGGTCAACGAGGGCGATGCTCCATGAACTCGTGCAGCGCATTTTTGCGGTAACATTCTAATCGAAAAGAGGAAAATATGAATGCCATCATTCGTTCCGACATCAGGATTCTCGATAGCCTTCTGGCCCTGAACCTCAAAATCAGCGTATGGTCCGCCCGAAAGAAGATGTGCCTTGAAGACTTCGGTGGTGCGGAACTTCCGCCGGAAGACCTTGCCTCTTTGGGGAGCAAGCGTATCGCCGATCCCGACAGCCTCAAGATATTCACCACGTTGAAGGCCAGAGCCTTCAACTATCTGGACAGACACGGCATCCGGTTCATGTCCGGCTGGGCCATCCCGGAAGACAAGGCTGGGGACATCATTGACGAACTGCTCCAGATTAGAGAGACGTTCCTTCATGAAAAGGAAACTTTCCTCGCCGATTACGACCAGTCCATCGAAAACTGGATCAACAGGCACTGCAAATGGGGAAACATCATCAGGGAGTCCACGGTAGGGTCGGACTATGTCCGTTCGAGACTGTCCTTCTCATGGCAGCTTTATAAGGTCTCGCCGCTCACCGATCACGATAACCCCAACGCCGTATGTGAATCCGGGCTGAATGAGGAAGTGGAAGGGCTTGCCGGAACGCTGTTCAACGAAATAGCCAACTCAGCCACCGAGATATGGCAAAAGGTCTACGCCGGAAAGGATACGGTGACGCACAAGGCCCTTTCCCCGCTTAAGACCCTGCACCAAAAGCTCTGCGGACTGACGTTCGTCGAACCTCACGTCGCTCCGGTAGCCAGCCTCATCCAGACGGCCATCAACAGCATCCCCGCCAAGGGCAACATCACCGGAAAGGACCTCCTCCTTTTGCAGGGCGTTGTCTCCATGCTCCGTGATCCGTCCTCAATGCTGCAACACAGCCAGAGGCTCATCGAAGGGCATTCCCCTCAGGACGTTATGAGTGCTCTTCTTGCAAACGACGTCTTTGCCGTATGCCAGTCTGCCGACATTCCGGCAGAGATATCGCTTCCTCCTGTCCATCAGCGCCAATCCGCAAATATCCCCAACATCGGATTGTGGTGATCCATGATTCGGACAAAAGACATCATGTCCTGTTTGCCCCTGCTGGCCTGTATTCTCGGAAAACAATACAACATCACTGTGGAAATAGGAGGGACGCAAGCCTATACGGATGGAAGAACGATCCATATTCCCGCTCTCAAGATGGATACTGATGATATTTTTATAAAAATGACAAGAAGTTATCTAGATCACGAGGCGGCACATATACGCTATACCGATTTTCAACTGCTTCAACAAGCCAACCTCAGAAGACTGCAATTTCATCTTTTCAACATCATCGAAGACTGGAGGGTTGAAACACTGCTTGGAAGACACTTTCCGGGATGTAGAAAAAATTTCGATTTCATCATCGCGTATCTTTTTGGGAAAGAAAGACAAAAGGCCGGAAGCAACGCTCCGGTCTTTTTTGTTCTGGAGTACATCCTTTTAACCGTAAGGAGTTGGGATAGTTCCGAAGTGGAAAAGAATAGAACACTTTCAAGAAAAGAGATGGTTACGGCGTGCCCGAAAATTGAAAAAGAACTGGGTGCCTGTCTCGAAACCATTCATGCGAACACACGGACGACACAGGATGTGATTGCCCACGCGTTGTTACTCGAATCCATCATCAAAAAATGGATACCCGAACAGTCGCAATGGAGTACATCTCCAACAGAAAATCAGGATAGTCCAGAGGCTACACAGGGCATCATTTCAGGAGAAGAGACGGAACTACAAAACAATATTGAGGATATGTTTCCCAAAACGCTAGGGACAATTTTGAAGGAAAGACTCTCCGTACAGGCAGGGGATACGGAGACGGAACATTGTACTGTCGCCAAACTGCGGAACATCACACCTGACGTCATCCCCCCGGATACGCTGAGGAACATAGACCGGATTACAAAAGGCCTATCCGTCAGGCTTCAGGGACTCATGCAGTCGCTCTCCCTGTCCGCTCCCTATCCTTCAACAAGAGGGCGGCTCAACACGGCAAAGCTGTTCAGAATCAAGACAGGAAACCCAAAGGTCTTCATCCAAAAGACGGAAGTCGTTGCTGTCAATACAAGCCTCCACATCCTGCTGGACGCATCCGCCAGCATGTACGGCAAACGCATGGAACTGGCGACGGCATCCTGCCATGCCATCGCATCGGCCTGTTCCGGGATCAGAGGGCTCAATATCACCATAACAGCCTTCAACGGAAACCACAGGGGAGATGCGTGTTCGGTCTATCCGCTCCTTAAATCCGGACAACCCGTTCATGCCCGCATCAACCTCACTCCCCGAGGAGGGACGCCTCTGGCCCCCGCGCTCTGGTGGGGCATGCAACAACTTCTGTTCACCCGAGAACAGAGAAAAATGCTGTTGGTTCTGACGGATGGACAGCCTCATGACATGAATGCAACTCAAAAATCTATTGAAATAGCAAACAAAATAGGTCTGGAAGTGTACGGGCTAGGGATGCTGGATAGAAGCATCAGCGACTTCCTACCCGACACCAGCCGAGTCATCTGCCGACTGGAGGAACTTCCTGCCATGTTGTTTGAGCTGTTGCATGACGTTCTTACAAGGAAGAGCAGGCCATGTTTATAGGAAGACGCGTCTGGAGGTGCCCAAGATGCGGATATGTGGGCGAGCCTGATTCCACCAGATTGGGTGAACGGCTTGGAACCGCCATAGGTGGAATCATCGGAGGTTTTGTCGGGTACTGCTCTTGTGGCGTTCCTCTGATACCAACGGCAGGAAAGTATAGGGCATTTATTTCTGGACTCCTGTTCGGGGCTTCCACGGGAAACCAGATAGGACAAGTCCTCGATATGTACCTGATCCGTGTGTACAGATGTCCTCACTGTCAAAAAATCGATATAAATTAAATAGACAGAGCAGGTTTTGAACCTGCTTTGCCACAAGGAATCCCTATGGAAAAACTCCTCTATTTTGTTGGTGGAATTATCGTTGGAAGCATCAGCACGCTGGCAGCCCTTGGCTTCACGGAAGAAGAGCTGGATGAGGTAGGAGAGTGCGGTGGGAATTTTGGTGATGTGGGCAATGATGAATAAGAAGAATTGATTCAAGGTTGATCTGGCAAGTCCTTTTTTATTGCCAGATCAACCTGAAAAAATAAGCATAGTTATCCTATATTCCAATTGAGTTTTGCGATTACATCAGTGAGAAGAGCCCGGATAGGCCAGTCACCTGCATAGTTTTCAGTGACCCCCATATCAATCATCTCATGCCCAACCACAGATTGCAGCATGGAAAGGTCTACGCGAGCTTCCTTGTGCAGGTATTCAATCACCGTATGCCGGAAACTGTGGAATGCTTTCGTGCTTGTCTCGCCATGTTGTCCGCCAACGCCAACGGAACGGCGATACCGTGTAAACCAGTGAGTCAGGGCAGAACCAAGTTTTACTGTGGCATGATTCACTGTATTCACTCTTTCCTGTAGGTCGGGAAAGAGCAGCGTCGAGCGATGATTTTCTTTTTTTGTCTGTTCCCAACGGAAAGAAGCGAATTTCCCAAGACCTATTTTTTCCCAAAGATACGGATGGACAGGTATCTTACGAATACCCGCCGAACTCTTGACGTGCTTCACGTACCCGGAGCCCCCGTTTTCCTCATTGATGGAGAAGCACAGTACTCCATCCTCCTTCACGATGTCGGAAAGGTGGAGCTGACAAATCTCCTCCAGCCGCATTCCAGAATACAACGCGATCAACGGAGTCCAGAATCTTGAGGAAACACCTTCCGTCGCTTTCGTATACTGTTCCATATCCCCAAACAGTGCATGGAGCTCATCGCGTGTGAACGCCTCTCGCTTCACGCCCTTTCGTCTGATGTCCTTGTCGGAGAGAACCTTCGGGAACCCTGAGTTCACGTACTTGGCCTGTACAGCTCCGCGATACTCCAACTCACACCAGTTGACGAAGCTCCGCACGTTTGTCTGACGGACTTCCATCGTCTTCACGCTTAAAAGTCGTTCAATCTGCCCGGAGCGTCCCATATCGGCAAGCTGAAGCCAGCCTTTGCCCGTAAACTGCCTCTGTCCGCAAAGGCGGCAGGGCAGGTGTTTCAGCGTATCGAAGTAGCTGCGGATGTGCTCACGAGAAAGCTCATCCACGGGAATATCCCGACCATGTTCCAGTTCCCTCACTATTTCCACGAACTGCCGCACCTGAGGAGGAATGTCCTTGGCGCTTGCGGCTGACCATGTAAGTGTCTTGGCCTTTACATAGGTGTCCAGCGCCTCCCTGAGATTGGGGAGTTCCTTTTTCCCTTCCAGTTTGATCCTGCGGCGTGTTGTTTCAGCTGAACGGGTAGGGAGATTGTTTTCGTCTTTGATGGCAGGTGCTTTGTCCTGCATGGATTCTTTGCGGACAGGAGTAGCCTTTTCAGAAAACATTTTGACGGAAAGGGTCCCCTTTTGCTCCCTCAGGAAAGAAGGAAGCAAGAGGGTCAGGGAAGCTGGAGACAGGTCTTTTTTCAGTGTGGAATCGAGCAGGAATGTACCCACAGATTTGATGTTTTCTTTTGTAATACCAAATTGTTGTGAGATGTTATCCTGCGCAGAATGTATCCGTTTTTCGACCAGATCTTCGGACAAGGCAAAAAAGTGTTGGGCAACGAGCGAGAGCCGCAGCGCTTTGGAGCGTGCGGTTCGACTGTCCAGACCATTCAGAGAACGCCTGATCTCACATTTGCCAAGCAATGATTGCAGGTGGTTGGGAACAAGAATGCGGAAATAGAGAATGCCGCGATGGAGAGTGAGGTGTGAGCTGGGACGTGGGTGAGAAACCCTGTGAGAGGATGGCATGTTGAGCTCCAAACTGTATCCCTGAAATGTATCCACAGGGAATAAAGCTCATGCCAAATAAAAAACGCACTGAATCCAGCGCGTTAGCATAAGTGGCGGAGAGGGTGGACTTGTATTTTTAACGTAATATTTTGATTTTACATGTATAAAAATATCACTGTAAAAAGTTTCTCCGGTTTGCTCTCCGGTGGTGAATGGGAAGAAGAGAAGGGACTTGACAGAGTAAGTCATTGGCTTACAATCTGCTTATGAAAGACGCACCCATGACCGTAATCGAAACGCAATCCTTTTTGCGGACGGCAAAGGCCCTTGTTTCGGATGAGGAACGGATGGATCTTATCGCATATCTTGCGGAAAATCCGACTGCCGGTGACATCATGGAAGGGACGGGCGGCGTCAGAAAGGTTCGGTGGGCGCGAAGAGGCGGGGGCAAGAGTGGGGGATTTCGCGTCATCTACTATTACTACTCAGAGGTAATCCCGCTGTTCGCTCTCGCCATGTTCGAGAAAAGTGCAAAGGCCAACCTGAGCGCCGCTGAAAAGAACGAAATGAAAAAATTGACCGCGATCCTTTCGCAATACGGGAGGAATAAATAATGAGCACTGAAGCACAGACCATTCTCGAAGGGCTCCGGCAGGCTGTTGACATTATGGAAGGTTCTGCCCCGGAAACCGAGTATGTGAAGCACCGTTTTGATCCCGTGCAGGCCCCGGAAACAATCGACGTGCGAAGCATTCGCCAGCGTATGGGGCTTTCACAGGCCGTCTTCGCGTCGGCATTCGGGCTTTCGCTGTATACCCTCCGCAACTGGGAACAGGGCAAGCGCCAGCCTGATCCTGCGGCACGCGCCTATTTGAGGGTCATTGAGGTCGCCCCGGATGTTGTCCGACAGGCGTTGTCTCAGTAACAACGTATTTCTTAGCCCTTTTTCTTGTTATCTTGGGATTTGGAATGAAGATGAGACTGCGTTCCGGCATAAAGGGCTGTCTCCAACTGGGGACAGCCCTTTCTTTTTGAGGATGTCTCTTCTATTCTCACTAAAAACAGCAATCAGGAGTCGTCATGGCACGAGGCAGAAAAAAGACGGAGACGCAAGATACGGGAGCGCAGCTTGGGATTGAGGCGGAACTTTTTAAGGCCGCAGACAAGCTGCGTGGCAATATGGAGCCCTCGGATTACAAGCATGTGGCTCTCGGATTGATCTTCCTCAAGTATATTTCCGATGCGTTCGAGTCGAAGCACACCGAAGTTCTGGCCTCGGAATATCCTGAAGATGCGGAAGATCGGGATATGTATACAGCCGAAAACATATTTTGGGTTCCGCAGGAGGCCCGGTGGTCGTACCTCAAGGACAATGCCAAGCTTCCGACCATTGGTACACTCATAGACGATGCCATGCGTGCTATTGAGAAGGACAATGAGTCACTCAAGGGAGTTTTGCCGAAGGACTACGCACGGCCCGCGCTCAACAAGATCATGCTTGGTGAGCTTATCGACCTTTTTTCCAATATCAATCTCAATGGGAGCGGGGACAGCTCCAAGGACGTGTTGGGGCGTGTGTACGAATACTTTCTTGGGCAGTTTGCCGGAGCGGAAGGCAAACGGGGTGGGGAGTTCTACACGCCCCGTTCCGTCGTGCGTGTGCTGGTGGAGATGCTCGAACCCTATTCCGGGCGGGTATATGACCCCTGCTGCGGTTCCGGCGGCATGTTTGTCCAGTCGGAAACGTTCATGCGTGAGCACGGCGGGCGCCTTGGCGACATCGCGGTGTACGGGCAGGAGTCGAACTACACAACATGGCGTCTTGCCAAGATGAACCTTGCCGTGCGTGGCATTGATTCCGACATCAGGTGGAACAATGAAGGGAGTTTTCACAAAGATGAACTGCGCGACGAGCGGTTTGACTTCATTCTTGCCAATCCGCCGTTCAACGTGTCGGACTGGGGCGGGGACAAGCTCCGGGAAGACGGGCGTTGGAAATACGGTATCCCACCGGTAGGGAACGCCAACTTCGCGTGGCTTCAGCATATCATCCATCATCTGGCCCCCAACGGTACGGCGGGCGTGGTGCTTGCCAACGGTTCGATGTCGTCCATGCAGTCTGGGGAGGGCGATATCCGCAAGGCAATGGTGGAAGGCGACATTGTGGATTGCATGATCGCGCTTCCGGGCCAGCTTTTCTATTCGACGCAGATCCCGGCCTGCCTGTGGTTCCTTGCCAAGAATAAGTGTCCCGCGACGAAGACCGGAGCGTGGCGGGATCGGCGCGGACAGGTATTATTCATTGATGCCCGGAAACTGGGCGTGATGGTGGATCGCACACATCGGGAACTGACGGATGTGGACATCAGGAAGATTGCGGATACCTATCATGCGTGGCGTGGCGAACCTGATGCTGGAGCCTATGAGGATGTGCAGGGCTTCTGCAAATCCGCAACGCTGGAAGAAATCCGGGCACAGGGTCACATTCTCACGCCTGGTCGCTACGTCGGAGCGGAGGAACAGGAAGAGGATGCCGAACCCTTTGCCGAGAAGATGGCCCGCCTTACTGCGGAATTGAAGGAGCAGATGGAGGAAGGGACGAGGTTGGATAAGGAAATTTTGAAAAATTTAGTTTTACTAAAAGTAATAAGTTGACTTCTAGTTTTTATATATCTGCAAAATATGATAATGGAGCGAGAGTCGTTGGGATGGTGTACATAAAGAAAACATTAGCAGAAACTAAGGTAAAGATTATTGATGGTGATCGTGGAAAAAATTATCCTAAGAAAAAAGATTTTTATTCTTCTGGGTATTGTTTATTTTTAAATACTGGAAATGTTAGGAATGGGTATTTCAACTTTTCGTCTTGTATGTTTATATCTGAAAATAAAGATAAGTTGCTTGGTAAAGGTAGGTTACATAGGTTTGATAGTGTTTTAACTACTCGAGGAACTGTTGGAAATGTTGCTTTTTTTTCTGAAAAAGTGCCTTTTGATACAATTCGTATAAATTCTGGAATGGTCATTCTTAGACCTGATGGCATTTCCCCCGCATACTTATACTATTCTCTTTTAACTGAATCATTTAAAGCGCAAATAGATTCTTTATCTAGTGGAAGTGCTCAGCCTCAAATTCCTATCAGAGACTTAAAGAGGATAGAAATTTTTTTACCTTCTGTTCCAGATCAACAGGTTATTGCCCATATCCTCGGAATTATAGACGCCAAGATAGAACTCAATCGTCGTCAGAATGCTACACTTGAAGCAATGGCACAGGCGATTTTCAAAGAGTGGTTTGTGGATTTTGGGCCGGTACGCGCCAAGATGGAAGGCCGTCCGCCAGAGGGCATGAGCCGTGAGATTGCAGGTTTGTTCCCTGACAGCCTAGATGATGAAGGAAAGCCCGAAGGGTGGGAACGGAAAAAACTTGGTGACTTAATTACATTTTATTCTGAACAAATAAAGTCAGATAAATTGACAGAATCTAACTATGTTTCTACAGAAAATATGCTCTCTGATAAAAAAGGAATTACAAGAGCATCAAGTTTGCCAACCACAGATTCTGTTCCAGCTTTTTGTACTGGGCATATATTGGTTTCAAATATACGTCCATATTTCAAAAAAATATGGTTTGCTACTTTTGATGGAGGACGATCAAATGATGTTCTCGATTTTTGCCCTTTAATAGTAGGCACAAATTATTTTATTTTTAATGTACTCATATGCGATGCTTTTTTTGATTTTATGATGCAGACGGCAAAAGGGTCAAAGATGCCTAGAGGGGATAAAAATGCTATTATGGCATATCCCGTTGTTGCTCCAACTGAAGTGCTACAGAGGGCATATTCGAGTTTAGTTGAAGTTTATTACAAAAAAATAAATAATAACGTGTTAAAGAACGAAGTACTTACCTCTCTTCGTGACACTCTTCTCCCCAAACTCATTTCGGGAGAACTGCGTGTCCCGGATGCTGAAAAGATGGTTGCTGACATTGTGTAATCTTTTCCTGTAAGGAGCAGTCATGGCCTTTCTCTCCGAAGCTGATATTGAATCCGCCTTGATGTCATACTTCGCAGACCTTGGTTATGCGGTGGAAAGCGAAGAGAATATCGGGCCGGACGGGAAACGCCCGGAACGGGAAAGCTACGACACGGTTATTCTGCGAGGGCGGCTTGAAAAGGCCATAGGCAGACTCAATCCCGGACTGCCTGCGGAGGCTAGAGCCGATGCCATCCGAACGCTGGCACAATGCGAACTGCCCAATCTGCTTGAGGAGAACTGGCGCATCCATAAACTCCTCGTGGAAGGCGTGGATGTGGAATATTTCGGAGAGGACGGCGTGCTCACCTCCGGCAAGGTGCGTATCCTTGATTTTGACGATCCCGATGCCAACGACTGGATGGTCGTCAACCAGTTTACTGTTGTTGCGGGGCGCATCAATCGCAGGCCGGATGTCGTCGTGTTTGTCAACGGCTTGCCGTTGGCCGTTGTCGAGTTGAAGGCTCCCGGTGATGAAAACGCCACCTTGTCGGCGGCGTTCAATCAGTTGCAGACGTACAAGCAACAAATCCCCGCGCTGTTTCATACCAATGCCGTTCTCCTTACCTCTGATGGCATGATGGCCCGCCTTGGCTCTTTATCGGCGGACGAGGAACGCTTCATGCCGTGGCGCACGATTGATGGCCTATCCGTAGCTCCCAAGGGGGTGCCCGAACTCTCCGTGTTGACGGAAGGTGTTTTTGAACGGCGGCGTTTTCTGGAGCTTATCCGCTATTGTACGGTTTTTATGGAGAAAGACGGACTCATCAAAATTCTGGCGGGGTATCATCAGTTCCATGCCGTTCGCCATGCCGTGGATTGTACGGTAAAGGCGTCTCTGCCGCAGGGCGATAAGCGCGCAGGGGTCATCTGGCATACGC
>ENA-ORSX01000329-ORSX01000329.1-human-gut-metagenome-genome-assembly--contig:-NODE-329-length-54664-cov-22.438316_pt1 | contig 54664 bp, 53 predicted proteins | sample MGYA00241904_ERZ509172 | MGnify/ENA primary metagenome ERZ509172 (study PRJEB26280, sample SAMEA2338795) | human gut metagenome | biome: human gut; feature: human-associated habitat; material: faeces... | reverse complement strand
TAAACTGTTGTGAATATTTAGTACCTTTTGACATATCCATTCTCCTCCTTGTCTTATGACTATCATATAGTATTTATCGAAAATGGTCATGTTTATTTTGTACTATTTATATTCTAGAACCAATGCCATTATACGATTGTGTTTTGAGTAACTTCAACTTAATTTCATGGTCAGTTTTTTCAAAAAGCCGAATACCTGAGCCTAAAATTGTTGGAATCACAGTAATATAATAACAGTCAATGACATTCTCTTTTACTAACTGTTGGATGAGGTTTGCACCCCCACATATCCAAATACCTTTTCCACTTTCTTCTCGTAGTTTTTTTACCAGCTCAACAGGACATTCATTAGTAAAATGGATGTTTTCAGAAGATGTTTTTAGTTTATGTGTTACAACATAGGTTATAAAATCTTTATAAACCCACTCGTCAGGTGAGAGTTCAGTAACAATTTGGTGATAGGTATTCCCCCCATTATCACAGTATCAATATCTTTCACAAATTCAGAATATACATCAATGTTATCGTCATCACTGCCTTGTCCGCTCAGCCAGTTCACACTACCTTTACTATCTGCAATATATCCGTCAAGACTCATTGCTATAAATAAACTAATTTTTTTCATAAGCGTTCCTCAATTCAAATATCTCATTTCCGAATCATTCGAATCTAAATGAGATTTATCAATTTCACGCCTTATCTGTTCGTTATTTTCAATTCTCTTTGAAACAACATCCACATATTGTTTCGCATAACTGATTAAGGATTCCTTACTTGAATAAGAACGATTGTATTGTTTCCAATTATTCTGCATATAGTAGTGAAAAGATTCATGAACCAGAAACGGTGCAAAGTGTGAACTTTGATTGATCTTTTCAAAATCTGCCCATAGATTTTCTTTTTGAAATGCTTTAGATAATTCATCATATTCAGTAAGCATCTGTTTATCTGTATCATTTAACTGCTTATAACAAGAATAACATTTTAAAACAGCTTACACAAGCCATTTTATTTTGCGTTTTGATGAGTCTTTGTTGTGCGCTGAAAAGCTATAATACGAAACAGCCTTTTGTCTATCTTCACTTTATATTTTATAAAATAAATAATATCTCTTCCAAAAAAGACGGCACAGAGAAATTCCTTGAGGGGCACCTCATTCTGAATTTCTCCATACCGTCTTATTTATTATTTTATGTTTCTTTTGTGATAATTTTATATGTAAAATAATTCAAACTTTTAACAGAACAAAATAATCAACTGTGATGCAAGCACGACCGCAATCAACGCAATCGGATATGTTGCCGCATATGCAGACGCGATATCCTCTGTTCCCGCCATATTAATCAATGTTCCGAGTGCCGGAGTACTTGTCATACCACCGGTAATAGAACCTAAGTTGTTCAAAAGCGGGAGCTTCAGAACATTCTTAGCAATAATAAATCCAATAATCATCGGAAGGATTGTCATGATTGCTCCATACAGGAAGTATACCGGCTCAAAATATTCTATGAACTTCGCTCCTCCGGAAACTCCTGCACCAATCAAGAACATCATCAATCCCAATTCTCTAAGCATTTTCAATGTTGAATTTTTTGGTACAATAGAAACCTTACCAATATGTCCAAAATGTCCGAACACAAGTCCCATCAGCAGACATCCACCAGTTGTTGTAAGTGAAAAGTTCATATAACTGAAACTTCCTACAATAATACCTACAATTGCTGCTAATGAGAATGCAAAAAATCCAAATTCATCGATTTCTGTCAAAATCAAATTTTTTGCCTTCCGTCCTTCTCCTTCTTTGGCAGTAATCTTTGCAACCTCTTCGTTCATATTTGCTTTCATGACTTTTGGAATAATCTGAACAAACAAAACAACTCCAACAACACCGAACAGATAGGAAATACCATATCCTACCGATACAAGCGCTTCCAAATCTGCTCCGACTGCCGCCTTAGATGCAGAGAATGCAGGTGTACTTGTCAGAGCTCCTGACAAAATACCTACCAGAATCGCACGAAACTGCTCATGATCCAAATCTGTAAAATTGGTGCCGATCACAATACATAATACACAAGTAATTGCAGCAGCTGCAATAATTACAAGTCCCAGCATAACATAAGACTTAAAATTACGTTTCAGATTTCCAAAAAAATTCGGCCCCGCAATGAATCCAACTGATGTTACAAAGAAAATCAATCCAAGATTTTCAACGATTTTCAGTGCTTCTACGGAAAATGAAACGCCCTCCGTCGTCAGATTATCTGATAATCTTCCATAAATAAAACAGCCGTAAAGAAGTGCGATAATAAATACTCCTGCCGTTCCCAGATTGATTCCTTTTACTGTCACTTTTCCCAATGCATATCCTATGGCAGCAATTGCAAAAACTGAGAAGGTAAGAAATACTACAGATTTAACTGCCAATATTCCTCCAAATAACTCCATATCTTAACTTCTCCCTTCTACTACTTATGCTCTTCCAGATAAGCAGCACGTCCGCTTTCGTACAGGTTGTTTCCTTCGCTGTCGATGATTACAACCAGCGGCATATCCTCTACATACAATTTTCTGAGTGCTTCTGCTCCCAGATCTTCGTATGCGATCAATTCAGCTTTTTTAATACATTTTGCAAGAAGGGCGCCTGCTCCGCCGATTGCACCAAAGTACACACCAGAGTATTTTTTCATTGCCTCTACAACTTCCGGAAGGCGTGCTCCCTTTCCAATCATTCCGCGTGCTCCTACAGACATCATAGTCGGTGCATACGCATCCATACGTCCGCTTGTAGTCGGTCCTGCGGAACCAATGACCTGTCCCGGTTTTGCAGGAGTCGGTCCTACATAATAAATTGTTGCATCCTTCGGATCCATCGGAATTTCTTCGCCTCTGGCAAGAGCCTCACACATTCTCTTATGACCTGCGTCACGAGATGTATAAATAGTTCCTGTTACGAGTACACTGTCACCTGCATGCAATGTCTTTGCAAGTTCTTCTGTCAATGGTAATGTAATTTTTCTGGCTGCCATTTAAATCACCTCCGTCTTATGGCGTGTTACATGGCAGTTAATATTGACTGCACATGGCATACCTGCAATATGAGTCGGTAATGTTTCAATATTAAGACCGATTGCTGTTGTCTTTCCACCAAATCCCTGTGGTCCGATTCCAAGTTCATTTACTTTCTCAAGCATCTCTTTCTCCAGATCTGCATAGAACGGATCCGGATTTTCAGAATCGATTGGACGCATCAGCGCTTTTTTCGCAAGCAATGCAGCCTTGTCAAATGTTCCTCCGATTCCAACACCAACTACCATCGGCGGACATGGGTTCGGTCCTGCTGTCTCTACAACCTCCAGAATGAAATCTTTGATTCCCTGCAGACCATGAGAAGGTTTGAACATACGGATCTGGCTCATGTTCTCACTTCCGAATCCCTTCGGTCCTACAGTAATCTTAATATTCTCTCCCGGAACAATCTCTGTATAAAGCATTGCCGGAGTATTGTCTCCTGTGTTTCCACGACGTACCGGATCCTTTACAACAGACTTTCTCAAATATCCTTTGTCATATCCGCGACGAACACCTTCATTGACAGCATCTGTCAAATCTCCGCCTGTCAGATGTACATCCTGTCCAATCTCAAGAAATACACAAGCCATTCCGGTATCTTGACAAATCGGAACGCACTCATTATCTGCAATTTCAAAGTTCTCGATGATGTTATCCAGAACACCCTTTGCAATTTCTCCATCTTCACATGCACGACATGTCTTAATCGCACACTTTACATCTTCCGGAAGATGATTGTTTGCTTCGATACAGAGTTTCTCGACTACATCTGTAATCTGCTGAACATCTATCTCACGCATTTTTGCCACTCTCCTGTTTCATATTCTTTCTATTTTCAATTCCCTATTTACTACTTTATTGTCAGACTATATGGGATTCCCCCTGCCTCTAAAAGCAGGGGGGAATCTGTCTATCTCTCATGACGTGCATATTTTGGCAGCAGAAGTGGAGATACATCACCTGTATCTACACCTGCAGCATCCAGTTCATCTGCGTATGCTTTCAAATGATCCAGATTCGGTGTGCCAAGTTCTACTTCTTTTGCTTTTGCAGCCGCTTTTTTACCTGCATTACGTCCGAATACGATAACGTCCAGAAGAGAGTTACCCATCAATCGGTTTCTTCCATGGATTCCGCCGGCAGCCTCTCCTGCTACAAGCAGGTTCGGAATTGCATTTGTAAATCCATCTCCGTTAATCTCCAGACCACCATTCTGATAATGAAGAGTCGGATAAATAAGAATCGGAACCTTTCTCATATCGATTCCATAATTCATATACATACGGAACATTGCCGGGATTCTCTTCTCGATTGTTCCTTCTCCGCCGAGAAGTTCAATCATCGGAGTATCCAGCCATACACCCAGCTGTCCGCTTGGTGCCTCTACACCGCGTCCTTCTGAACACTCGCGAATAACGCCAGATGCATTGACATCACGTGTCTCCAACGGATGGATATATGCTTCTCCGTTTGCATTAACAAGCTGTGCTCCTACAGAACGAACCTTCTCTGTAACCAGCGCACCCTGAATCTGTACCGGATGAGCCACACCTGTCGGATGATACTGGATAGAATCCTGATACAAAAGTGGTGCTCCTGCTCTGTAACCAAGAATCAATCCGTCTGCTGTTGCTCCATAGTGGTTGGATGTCGGGAATCCCTGATAGTGCATACGTCCTGCACCACCTGTTGCAATAACAACAGTCTTAGCTCTTGCAATTGAGTAATCTCCTGTCTCCATGTTAAGAAGTACAGCACCTGCAACCTGTCCCTTGTCATCTTTCAGAAGTTCTACCGCAGAAGTAAATTCTACAACCGGGATTCCAAGGTTCAATACTTCGTCTCTTACAGTACGCATGATTTCAGAACCAGAATAATCCTTTGCTGCATGCATTCTCTTTCTGGAAGTTCCACCACCATGTGTAGTGATCATTCTTCCATCTTCTTCTTTATCAAACTCAACGCCCAATTCATTCAGCCATTTGATTGCATCCGGAGCTTCCATAACAAGACGTTTTACCAGTTCCGGTCTTGCTGCAAAATGTCCGCCTCCGAAACAGTCTAAGTAGTGCTGTACCGGAGAGTCATTTTCCTTATCAGCCGCCTGAATACCACCTTCTGCCATCATTGTGTTGGCGTCACCGATACGAAGTTTTGTAACGATCATAACGTTTGCCCCTGCATTGTGTGCTTCGATGGCACAGGAAGATCCTGCTCCGCCGCCGCCGATTACAAGTACATCTACGTCATAGTCAACTTTTGTAATGTCGATATCCTCATTCAGGATACGGCTTGTGGAGTGAAGAATATTAGCCAGCTCAAGCGGCGCCTTCTCTCCTTTGTTCGGACCCACTTTGATTTCTGCAAATGCGTCTGGGTTATAATCCGGATGGAATTCCTTCAGAAGGGCATCCTTTTCATCAGCAGTCAGACGTCTTGGCTCTGTTGCCATACGCTCTGCTCTTGTAGCCTCTACCTTTTTGATGGACTCCATCATATTCTCTGGATATGGTGCATACATGTTTTAAGCCCTCCTTATTTCTCAATCTCTCTTGTATTGTACAGTTCTTTCATCTCAGTAATCGGTTTCTGCATAATCTGTTCAATCAGCTCATCATATTCACCATGATTGATTTCCTCTACACGTTTCTCAAGGTGCTCTGCCTTCGGAGCAATATATTTACCTGTAAGACGTCTGGCAAGAAGTCCTACCTGTGGATGAGAAATGCCTGCCGGACATCTTACGGAACAGCATCCGCAGCTTACACAGTCAAAGGACTCTTCTGCACACTTCTCAAATTCGCCTCTCTGTGCATACGCAATGTACTGCATAACATTCAAATCCTGTGTACATGCTTTTGTACATGCATTACATCCGATACAGCTATAGATTTCCGGATAAAGTTCCATCATAATCTGCTGATGCGGTCTGATATCTTCAATAGAATATGTTCTCTTGTCTGTCGGGAAGAACGGAATACTTGCTACATACATTCCCTCTTCTACCTGTGTCTGACATGCAAGACAAGTTTTCAATTCGTTTTTGCCTTTAATTCTGTAAATGGTCGCGCAGGCGCCACAGAAACCGTGACGGCATCCGCATCCGCGTTTCCATGTATAGCCGGCATATTCCATTGCCGTCATAATGGTAAGTTCGGCTGGAACACTGTATCTCTTACCGCTAAAATATACGTTTACCATATCTCCCATATTGGTATACCAATCCTTTCTCTAACTTTTGCCAAGTTCTAATATTCGTTCGGCAGTTCCTCAATTTCATCATATCGGAATACCGGACCGTCTTTGCACACATATTTTGATCCAATGTTGCATCGTCCGCACTTACCAACTCCACACTTCATACGGAGCTCCAGAGTTGTATAAACCTGCTCGGAAGTAAATCCAAGCTCTGTAAGTCCTGCAAGTACAAACTTGATCATAATCGGTGGTCCACAGACAAGTGCTACCTTATCAGTATCAAATCCAAGCTCTTTTACATAGTTTGGAACGAATCCTACATGTCCATCCCAGCCTTCTTGCTCTCGGTCGATTGTCAGGTATACATTTACGCCTTCTGTCTTCATCCAGACTTCCTGGATTTCTTTCAACTGAACCAGATCATCTGCGGAACGAGAACCATAAACGATATCAACAGTTCCGTAGTTTTCCCGATTGTCTAGAACATAATTGATAACGGAACGCAGAGGTGCAAGACCAATACCACCTGCAATAAACAGTAAATTCTTTCCTTTCAGTTCTGTTTCCACCGGGAAAGAATTTCCATATGGTCCACGAACGGTAATTTCATCGCCTACTTCCAGGCTGTGAAGATAATCTGTAAGCTCTCCACACTTTTTGATACTGAATTCCTGATATTCTTTATTTGTCGGTGAAGATGTAATGGAAAACATTGCTTCGCTGATTCCCGGTGCACATAACATTGCACACTGTCCCGGCATATGTTCAAACAATTTGCCGCCTTCCGGAGCGTTCACACGAAATGTTTTTACATCCGGAGTTTCCTCGCGGATATCAGTAATCACACCAACCTGAGGAATCAATGTATCCAATGTATAATTTTTATGGCAATCACATTCACACATTATTCGTTTCCTCCCTGTTTTTCAAATGCTTTGATTACTTTTACGATATTCAATGATGCAGGGCATTTTTCTACACAACGTCCGCATCCAACGCAGGAATACATTCCATCATTGTTTGCCGGATAATATACCAGCTTGTGCATAAATCTCTGACGGAATCTCTGCATCTGACTTGTACGGTTATTACCATGTGCCATCATTGTAAAGTCAGAGTACATACAGGAATCCCAGCATCTGTAACGAGATACGGTATCTCCTGCCGTATAATCTTTGATATCGTAGCACTGACAGGTCGGACATACAAATGTACATGTTCCACATGCCAGACAAGGTTTATATAATTCTTCCCAGAGCGGAGAATTAAATTTTTCAGTTAATGCATCCCCATTCCATCCTTCCAAAGAAAGATTCATATATGGGAGTTTTTCAACAATTGCATGAATTGCTTCTTTTTCAGCCTCAACCGGAGCTTCCTCTGCATCTGTCAAGAGCTCTTTTACAAGCTCTGTCAGAGTTTCTCCTTTTTCAGTCAAAGCCTTCCAATACAGGTCTTCCCCGATCATCCATGTAGCAACGTCAGCCATCGGATCTGCCGCATCAATGCCAAACACCTTACAGAAACAGGTTTCTTCCGGTTCACGACAAGCCAATGCAACGATGGTTCCATGCTCTCTTCTTGCTTTGTAGAAGGTATCTACCGGATCTACAAGGAATACTCTGTCCAGAACTTCCACGCCTTTTACATCACAGGCTTTCATTCCAAATACAACAAAATTCTGTTCTTTCAGAGCCTGTGGTTCAACAGACATTTTCTTTCCTTCTTTTTTTACAGAATACAGGCCTTCGCTCTGCGGAAAGAATGCATCTTTTGCTGATTTTACTGTTTTTAATGTATCCAAATCTACCTTTACTTCCGGTGTCCATGCAGCATAATTTGTCTGTCCTGCTTTTTCAACCGGAAGGTATAACTCCTGATTCTCCGCGATCATCTGGAATAATGCGGAAAGATTTTCTTTTGCGATCTTATACATACATTATCCCCTCTTTCCTACAATACTAGGTTCCGCGTCATCAAATGTAAAGTTCGTCAGCGGTGCTTTTGAATCGGTATCTTCTCCTGCCTGATATTCTCCGTATAATTCATCAATATCCTTGATAAACTTACGGTTGAACAGGTGCAGCGGAATGCCCTGCGGACAAACACGACTGCATTCTCCACAATCTGTACATCTTCCAGCTACATGGAAAGCACGAATAATATGGAACATCTTTTCCTCGAAAGAATCTGTATTTGCCTTCTGTGCACTGTCAAACTTGTTACTGTCAAATACACATTTCCGGCAGCTGCAAGCCGGACATACATTACGGCAGGCATTACAGCGGATACATTTGCTCAACTCATTCTGGAAGAATGCAAATTTCTCTTCCGGGCTCATTGCCTCAATCCGTTCTACTTCTGCAAAACGATCTGCATCCTTTGTATCTTTGGACTCGCCAATCAATTCATCGTATACCTGATGCTCTTTTCCTTTACATACGTGACATCTTTCCAACATTGCATCTTTGTATGCACAAGTCTTTTCTCCGTAAATAGTCTGAATCTTGAGTTCTTCTGCTTCATCGGAAAGTTCTGCACCTTCGATGCTTTCGATTCCTTTGATTCCCATTTTCCGGATCTTTTCAATGTCCAGTTTTCCTTTACATCCAACACCTACTATGTATGCTTTTTCTCTGTCCACGCGGTGCTCTTTGATTAACTGGTTAAAACTATATGTATCACATGGTTTTAAGAAAACCAGTGTCTTTCCTTCCAGCTTGGAAGCTTCGATCATATACTTGCTTAAATTTGCCCCGCAGAATCCATTGTAAACAAAGTCTGCAAGTTCTTCTGCATTTTCAAAGTAAGCCGGTTCCGGATTGTAAGGCAAGTCTCCGGCTTTCCAGCCGAGAACACGTGCCACTGTTCCGTCAGACAGCAGTTCTTTTGCACGATTTACTAATTCTTGCATCTCAAATCCCCCAATCTAACGTTTTCACCGAGAGAATATATCTTCTCTACAAAACTATTCATTGTATCAGAGAATTTTACACCCTCTGCAGCAGATACCCACTCTACACGAGTACGTCCATTTTCCACGCCGATATAATCCAGCATGGAGAATAATAAGGTCATACGTCTTCTTGCGTAATAGTTACCGGTGCTGTAATGACAGTCTCCCGGATGGCATCCACACATGATCACGCCGTCTGCACCTTTCTCAAATGCTCGAAGAATGAACATCGGGTTGACACGACAAGAACATGGAACACGTATAATTTTTACATCTGCCGGATAAGTCAGACGGCTGCTTCCTGCCAGGTCTGCTCCTGCATAGCTGCACCAGTTACAGCAGAATGCTACAATCTTCGGTTTAAATTCTTTATTTTCTATCGACATATTGCATCTACCTCCGCTATAATCTGTCTATTTGAAAATCCCTGCAAGTCCATAGATCCGGACGGACATGCAACCGTACAAGCTCCACATCCCTGACAAAGTGCATTGTTGACAACTGCGATACGACGCACTTCACGAATTCCATGATCATTTACTTCTTTCTCTTCATAAGTGATGGCTCCATAAGGACATACATTTGCACAAGTAGAACATCCGTTACATAACAGTTCATCCGCTTTTGCCGTACATGGGTTCGTCATCAGTTTATCCTTTGCAAGCAAACCGATTGCCTTCACTGCGGCAGCTCCTGCCTGAGCAACTGTTTCCGGAATATCCTTCGGTCCCTGGCATACACCGGACAGGAAGATACCTGCTGTCGGAGACTCTACCGGACGCAGTTTTGCATGCGCTTCTGTCAGGAAATTATTTGTATCAATACTTGCTGTCAGCATGGTTGCAATCTTACGGACATCTGGATTTGGCTCGATTGCAGTTGCAAGAACAACCATATCTGCCTCTTTCAGAATCTGTTTGTTATCCAGAAGATCGGCTCCCTGTACAAGCAGTTTTCCGTCTGGCTGCGGAATTACCTTACCTACCTGACCTTTGATGTAATTTACACCATACTGCTCTACCGCTCTTCTGTAGAACTCATCAAAGTTTTTACCCGGTGTACGAACGTCAATATAGAATACGGTTACATTTACATCCGGATATTTATCACGAATCAACATTGCATGTTTTGCTGTGTACATACAACAAATCTTAGAACAATACGGCTTTCCTCTGTCATCAGAGCAACGGCTTCCTACACACTGGATAAATACGATTTCTTTCGGCGCTTTTCCGTCAGAAAGTCTTTCCAAATGACCATGTGTCGGTCCTGCTGCATTCATCACACGTTCTAACTCAAGAGAGGTGATAACGTCCGGACTCTGACTGTAGGCATACTCGTCATATTTTTCCAGATTGATAGTATCAAATCCGGTTGCAACGACGATTGCTCCGTATTTCTGTGTTACAATTTCGTCCTGCTGTTCATAATCAATTGCGCCTGCCTGACATACTTTTGCACAGATACCACATTTTCCGGTCTTGAACTTAATACAGTTATCACAGTCAATTACCGGTACGTTCGGGATTGCCTGAGCAAATGGTGTGTAGATTGCACTTCTGTTGTTCAATCCGCGGTTAAACTCGTTTGGCGCTTTTTTAGACGGACATTTTTCCTGACACAGACCACAGCCTGTACATTTATCCATATCAACGTGTCTTGCTTTCTTGCGGATATCTACTGTAAAGTCTCCAACGAAACCACTTACATTTTCAACTTCACTGTATGTATAAATTGTGATTTTTTCATGTGCCGCTGCCTCCACCATCTTCGGTGTCAAGATACATGCGGAACAGTCCAAAGTCGGGAATGTCTTATCAAGCTGAGACATTCTTCCTCCGATACTCGGTGTCTTCTCCACGATATCTACTTCATATCCGGCATCTGCAATATCCAGAGCTGTCTGGATGCCGGCAATACCGCCACCGATTACAAGTGCTCTCTTTGTAACCAGACTTTCGCCCGGCTGTAACGGCGCATTTAAGTTTACTTTTGCAACAGCTGCACGCATCAAGATCACTGCTTTTTCTGTTGCCTCTTCAATATCTTTATGAATCCATGAACAATGCTCGCGGATATTTGCAATTTCTACCATGTATGGATTCAAGCCCGCACGCTCTGCAGCCTTTCTAAAAGTTGCCTCATGCATACGCGGGGAACAGGAACATACGACGATTCCTGTCAAATGTTTTTCTTTGATTGCATCTGCAATCTTTGCCTGACCAGCCTCAGAACACATATACTGATAGTCTTCGGCATGGACAACTCCTGGCTCTTTCAATGCCATTTCTGCTACTTTTGATACATCGACTGTAGCTGCGATATTACTTCCGCAGTGACAGACAAATACTCCAAGTCTCTGCACCCGACTCACCTCCTATATCTTCTGAATGCGCTGACTAATAACTGCTGTGGCAATTCCGGATCTAACAATTCCGGAATCTCGTCCGGCGTCAGATAATCCTGTTCTTTCTGACGAACAACAACCTGTCTTGCCGCATCGATCAATTTACCCGGTTTTACATCACGCGGACATCTCTCTACGCAGGCAAAGCAAGAAAGACATTTCCACAGTGATTTGGAATTCACAAGACTCTCAATATCTTCATTCACCACATAGGATACGAACTGATGCGGTTTGATATCCATCTCATTATAGGACGGGCATGTAGCTGAGCACTTTCCGCATTTCATACATTTAAGCGGGTTCACACCACTGATTTCTTTGATCATTTCAGCCTGTTTTTTCTCAGAGCTCATTACTTCGCCACCTCCTCTTTCACTCCCAGCGCCTCTGCAAGAAGCTCTGTAAAATAATGTACCGGCAACTTATTGCTCTTATTCAAATTGTACATGCAAAGTGGGCAGGCTGTAATCAGCATTTCTGCACCAAATCCTGCAGCACTATCCATAATCTTATCACACATGGACTCTGCCATTTCTTTTTCTTTCAAAGAAATATATCCGCCACAACATTCATTGCGATAAGGATAAATAACCGGTTCTGCTCCGATTGCACGAATAAAATCTTCGATGATCGTTGGATTTTCCGGATTATCAAATGCAAGCAATTTGCTTGGGCGAAGCAGCAGACAACCATAATATGCGCCAATCTTCTTTCCTGTTAATGGATTTGTAACCTTTTTCTTTAATTCATCAAATCCTACTTTATCGCGGAGCACTTCCAGAAAATGATACACTTCTGTCTCACCCAGATATGGCTCATCCAATCCCATATAATTATTAGCTCTGGTACGGATGTCCTCCACATTCCGCATATCATCATTGACTCTTTTAATCACATGATGACAGGCAGAACACATTGTCACGAGATCCTGACCTTTTTCTTTTGCAGCATTGAGTGCACGTACTGAAGACAGCTTTGTAGCAATTTCATCAGTTCCCAACGGATATACACCACCGCAGCACTGCCAGTCTTCGATTTCTTCCAGTTCGATTCCCAGTGCTCTGGCTGAAGCTCTGGCGTAAACATCCAGTTCCACTGCCTTTGTTCTCAAAGTGCATCCCGGATAATAACTGTACTTCATAGTTCTCGTAGTCCTTTCTTTCTAAATTATTTCAATATTACATGCAGATTATATCATATTTTTTATTTGATTTATAACTCAATCTGTGCAATTACATCTTTTAATGCATTTGCGCTCTTATGAAGCAGCGCAATCTCTTCTTCTGTCAGTTTCATCGGAACCTTTCCTTTGACTCCGTTCGGACCAACCAAAGTCAGAGTACTTAAACATACGTCCTCTACTCCATATTCTCCATGCATCATAGAAGATACTGTTGTTACAGATTCTGTAGCTGATAACAGCAATCCGCAAAGCTTACATACGCCTCTGGATACAGCATAGAATGTAGCTCCCTTATTTGCAATGATCTGACCACCGGATTTCTGAACATAAGTAAGCATAGCCTCTTTGTCCAGTTCCTCAAATTCTTTTCCAAAAGATGCGGACATCTCTGCGTAATCATCAACATTCACACCTGCAATTCTTGCTGCTGACCATGGAATAAAGGATGTGTCTCCATGCTCACCAAATACATATGCGTGAATATTTCTCTGTGCCACTTCAAAATGATCAGACAAACCACAACGCAGACGTGCGGAATCCAGAATTGTACCGGAACCAATTACCTGATTCTCCGGCAATCCGGAAATCTTTGTAAATACATAGGTCATAACATCCACCGGGTTACTTACGATAATGTAACGTGCATCCGGCGCTGCTTTTGTAATAAGTGGTGTGATTTCTTTTAAGATATTCACGTTCGTCTGTGTCAGCTCAATTCTTGTCTGACCCGGCTTACGTGCAATACCAGATGTGATAATAACGATATCAGAATCTTTTGCATCCTCATAATCTCCCGCTTCGATGGAAACCGGATCTCTGAAACAGGTACCCTGTTCAATATCCATTACTTCACCTTCCACCTTCTGTTTGTTGATATCGATCAGCACCAGTTCTGATGCGATATCCATTCCTGACAGCGTATACGCAATTGTTGCTCCTACACTTCCTGCTCCAATAATTGTGATCTTACTGCTCATGTTTTTTCTCCTTTTTTCATTGTTATTTATTTAACAACCCGGTCTGTAAAAAATGGAATCTTATTAATCATTTTTTAATTACAATTAAGATTCCACTTATCATTTACTATATCATATTGTCAATTAATTAACAAGATGTTTTTCATCAAATCACTATGAAAAATTTGTTATGTGAAGTGAAAAGTTTATTTCCACTTTGAATAGGACAAAGTAGATTTTAATCTTTCACTTATTTCCACTTCCACAAATGTGGCATTTAGTCTTACACTATTCTTTGTGACAGTCGCTGGAAAGGCTGGTGTCATATGAAAACTACAAATGCTTTTTCCCATTTAACTTTAGAAGAGCGAAGAATCATTCTTACTGGTATCATTAACAATTACACAAAAACTGCCATTGCTCAAACAATCGGTAAAGACAAATCCACGGTTGGAAAAGAAATCAAACTGCATCGTGTCCTTACCCATAAATGCAAAATGCCTTTAGAATGTAACAATTACCGCAAATGTGCCTTTGGTCGTAACTGTACTCTTGATTGCCCGGAATACAGTCCTTTCCGTTGTTCCAGACGTGACCGTTCACCGGGCGCCTGCAATGGATGCTCTAATTGGTCTCATTGCAGATTCAATAAATACCAATACTGCCCAGAAGACGCACAAATGGATTATCGTACAACCCTTATTGATTCCCGACAGGGGGTAAATCTCACTGTTCAGGAAGCGAAATCTATGGCTGCTGTTATCGCTCCTCTTCTTAAGCAGGGACATTCTCCTTACCAGATACTTGCTAATCATCCCGAACTAAATATTTCCGAGAAAACACTCTATAATTACATTGAATCAGGTGTATTCCGTGAACTTGCCGGAATTACTTCCTTGGATCTCAGACGACAAGTCAGTAGAAAAATCTCAAAAAAGAAAGTTCAGATTTATAAAAAAAGAAAAGACAACAAGTATCTAAAAGGCAGAACTTATCGGGATTACAAAACATATCTTTCTGACAATCCCGATGTTTTTGTTGTACAGATGGATACCGTTTACAACAATGAATCGAAGGGTCCTTTTTTACAAACCTTTAAGTTTGTAAAAGCCGGTCTTCTGTTTGCCATTTACCACAAAGAAAAAACAGCAATCGCCATGAAGAACGGTGTTGACTTGATGGAATCCATTCTCGGACAGACTCTGTTCCGCAAATATGTCCATATCCTGCTGACCGACCGGGGCAGTGAATTCTCAGCAGCCGAAGCGATGGAGTACAGTTCTGACGGTACAAGACGAACACGAGTATACTATTGTGATCCCATGCAATCCGGACAAAAGGGAACTTTGGAAAACAACCATGTTGAACTGCGTTATATTCTTCCAAAAGGAACAGACCTAAGAGCTTTAGGATTAAACGGACAAGATGACTTGAACCTTGCTATCAGTCATGCGAATTCTGCTCCTGTCGAATTGCTGGGAGGTAAAAGCCCACTGGAGCTCACCAATTTTATGTACCATGATCTTTACGAAAAGCTATGCGCTTTCGGCATTCAACAGATTAATAAGGATCATGTGATTTTAAAACCGTACCTGTTGAAAAAATAAACATACAAAAGAAAACAACAGGCGACTGTCTAACCAATTGAACATCATCCCCTTTGCAAGTGGAATTTAGTCCTACACCTTAAAAAAACTCGACTAAACTCTGCTTTTTTGTGATGCAAAAAAATATAGCTTTAGCAGTCATTCTGTTGTTTTGTATTTTTATTGTAACATTAAATTCCACTTTATAAAACAGAAAAAGTAGCAATTATCCTTTTTGTAAGAGTAATCGCCACTTTCATTTTTCTTTTTTTCAAAGTGGAAATAAACTTTTCACTTCACTGAAAAATTTGTTATTTATTACTTTACTCATATATCACAGTACAGTCTGCGGTATATACAGTCGGCCGCTCCCCTGATCCATTTACAGTCATATCCTTCACTTCCAAAGTAAAAGTAATCTCTTCAATCTTTTCTCCTGCCTTGTAGCCTTCATCATATTTAGTGAAAGAAAAAGTATTTATAACTCGTTTTCCTGCCGGAACTTCAGCTAATCCTTTCTGTTCTCTGCCCGGATTAATTTCCGTTCCATTCACCTTCAGATTGACAAGCGAAACGCTGATATCCTTTTCCATCTTATTTTCCAAATAGTACTCAATACTAGAATCGCCATATTCTTCATTCAGCGTGTTCTCCCGGAAGATAAGCTTAATGTATTCGTTATCTTCGACTAACTGCTCGCCTTGTAGCGATTTCGGTTCCGGATACTTTACACTTCCAGCGTCTTTTCCGGTAGGATAAATGCTGTAAAGAGTACCATATCGTGGCATAGTTTCGTATTCCGGAAGATCGACCGCTAAAAGCTTTCCATCTTCATCTACAAAATTGACAGCAGGGAGAAATGAAATCTCGTCAACTCCATTCCCCCAGATATCTAAATCCTCCCCATAGCATAATGCATAACAGAAGGCATCGACCGTCTCTCCCGCAGGAACACCAAGTCCGGTAACATAATTCGTATTTGGGTTAATAAAAGCATGTTCGTTTTCTTCATCCCACTCCATGTAATCGTCAAAACCATTGATATATACACCTGAAAAATCAACGCCCAAAAGTTCAGCCGTTTTGTTTGTAATGGAAACATTCATACGAATCCCTTCGTTTTCGTCCTTCTTATATTCCTCTACGCTCTTGACTATAAACGTATAGAACTCATTGTCCTCAACAGCAGTCTCTTCCATATTGTATTCCACCTTTGCCGACTGAGGTTTTGCACTGTCCCCGCCACTTTTCTCAGCTTTGTTCCCATCTGCAGCCTCACTGCCACCGCATCCCGCAAGGAGAATCATACACATGGCAAACGCTAACACTACACTAAAAAATCTCTTCATAACCTGTCCCTCTTTTCTTTATTTTGCAGTTTGAATATCCATTGAAAATTTACTTATAGCTTTCAAATTATTCACTTTGCAACATCTCCTCTTTGTTTCGTATTATCGTTAATATTGTACGATATTTAATATTATTTTGCAACGCAATATCGAATAATATTAACGATATATTACAATCTAAGGTGGTGTAACAAATATGATTGACGTTCTAGAACGCATCACTTCTTTCAGAACTACAAAAGGATGGACAGAATATCAGTTAGCTGAAAAATCAGGACTAACTCAATCTACGATATCTTCCTGGTATCGAAAAAATATGCTCCCTTCTATTCCGTCTCTTGAAAAAATCTGTGTCGCATTTGGGATCACTCTTTCACAATTTTTTGCTGATGAAACAGATACATTTACACTCACAGAACTCCAAAAAAGTCTTGTTATTGAATCCAATCGTTTAACTCCCGATCAACAAAATGCACTAATCCAATTTTTCAAGAGATTATAAAAGAGGTACACACCCATGTACCTCTTTTATAATCTCTTGACATTTACTGTATCATTAACTGCACTGCAACTTAAAATTTTCCAATAAATCTTTTTTCTATCTCTTCTATTAGTGTATCTTTGAAATGCAAAAAAAGAAATCAGCTACAGATTTCTCTATTAACTGATTTCTTTTCACATAATTTTATTCGTTCATCTTTGCAAGTTTAGCTGTCTGGTCTGCTGCAATCAGGCTGTCAATCACTTCATCCAAATCTCCGTTCAAAATCGTATCCAGTTTATGAAGCGTAAGTTTGATTCTGTGATCCGTCACGCGTCCCTGCGGGAAATTATAAGTACGAATCTTCTCAGAACGGTCTCCTGTTCCTACCTGACTCTTTCTCGCCTCTGCCTCAGCATCATGCTGTTTTGCCAGTTCCAGTTCATACAATCTCGCACGCAGTACCTTCAAGGCTTTATCCTTGTTCTTTAACTGTGATTTTTCATCCTGACAGGAAATCACAATACCTGTCGGAATATGAGTCAAACGTACCGCAGAGTCTGTTGTATTGACACACTGTCCTCCATTACCGGATGCGCGGAATACATCGAACTTACAATCATTCATATCCAGATCCACATCTACTTCTTCTGCCTCCGGCATAATTGCAACTGTAATTGTAGACGTATGGATTCTTCCGCCGCTTTCCGTCTCCGGCACACGCTGCACACGATGCACGCCACTTTCATATTTTAATCTGGAAAATGCACCCTGACCGGTAATCATAAATACACATTCTTTGAACCCGCCAATTCCATTTTCATTCAAAGAAATCATTTCTGTTTTCCAACGACGGCTTTCTGCATAGTGCTGATACATACGATAGATCTCAGCAGCAAACAAAGCCGCCTCATCCCCGCCTGCTCCGGCACGTATTTCCACAATAACGTTCTTTTCATCGTTTGGATCCTTTGGCAAAAGAAGGATTTTCAATTCATGTTCCAGCTCTTCCACCCGAGCCTTAGAATCATTCAATTCCTCTTTTGCAAGTTCACGCATCTCTTCATCTGACTCTTCTTCCAGCATTAATAAACTGTCTTCTATATTCTGTTTACACTGTTTATATTCCTTGAACGCCTCCACAATCGGAGCAAGATCACTCTGTTCTTTCATCAATCCCCGAAAACGCGCTGCATCATTTGCCACATCCGGCTCCTGAAGTTCTCCCATGACCTCTTCATATCGAATGACCAAATCCTCTAATCTGTCAAACATTCTTCCATTCCTTTCTCTTTTCCAGGCACAATCTGCCTCTCTTTATTGATTCCGTCTTTTTCTTCTAACCTTCACACGTATCATACACGCCGCAGACCACGCGGTCAAGTCCTGCCAAATCTTTTTTTACCGCAACCTGCGCAAATCCATTCTGCTTTAAATAAGAAGAAACCGCCTCTCCCTGTTCTGCTCCGATTTCAAATATCAACCAACCACCGGGCTGCAGATAGTTTCGGCTTTCTTCTGTAATCCTTCTATAAAAATACAAGCCGTCTTCTTTTCCATCAAGCGCAAGCCGCGGATCATGCTCCCGCACTTCCGGCTGCAATGTTTCTATAACCGCCGAAGGAATATACGGCGGATTGGAAAGTATCATATCAAATTTTCCAGAAACGCCGGAAAACAAATCACTTTCTATCCATTCAGCATCCACTTGAAGATTTCTCCCATTTTCTTTTGCGACCTGAAGGGCTTTATCCGACACATCTGCTCCGACCCCTGTAATTTCACACTTTTTCCGACCATAAGAAAGTACGCTCAGCAAAATACAACCGGAACCAGTACACATATCCAACACCCGCAGCGGCTTTTTTGCATTGATTTTCTCAAGCGCAGTCTCTACCAGTATTTCCGTATCCTGCCTTGGAATCAGCACATGTTCATTAACCCGAAATTCCAGGCCCATAAACTCCTGCACTCCTGTGAGATGCTGCAGCGGAATTCGTGTTGCCCGTTCTGAAATCAGAGTTTGATAGGCTTCCCGGTGACTATCCTTCATCTCCTGATCCGAATCAGCAAAGTAACCGGCACGATTGATTCCGGTTACATATTCCAATAGATACCATGCATCCAGACCGGCTTCCTCAATCTCCGCTTCTTTTAATCTTTCAATTCCTTCCTCGTATGCCTGTCGCAGTGTCATGCCTTCTCCTCTTCTGCATCAAAATCCTTGCCAAAAGTTGCTTTTTCGTATGCTTTCCAATCAAATACCGCTTCCACCGCTTTGATCGCTACTTCAATCATACTGTCATCCGGCTCTTTTGTCGTCATCTTCTGAATCATAAGTCCCGGCTTGCTCAGAAGATTAACGATTAGATTCTCACTGTTTCCCGCCAGACGAATAATTTCATAGGAAACCCCTGCTATCAGAGGCAGCAACGCTATTCTAAGAACAACTCTCAAAACCTGCGATTCTGTCGTAATAAAAAAGCAAAAAACAATACTGACGATCATAACAAAAAACAGAAAACTGGTTCCGCATCTTTTATGTTCTCTGGAACTTTTTCTCACATTTTCCACAGTAAGTTTCAGCCCATGTTCGATACAATTAATGCATTTATGCTCTGCGCCATGATACATGAACGTCCTTTGTATATCTTCCATCCTGGAAACAAGCGCAATATATCCGAGAAAAATCAAAATTCTGATTATACCTTCCATAATCGTCAAGATCCATCCGGATCCAATATATTTTCTTGCAATATTACTCAGAAAATAAGGCAGTACCATAAAAATTCCGATTGCCAGCACAAAAGAAACTGCTAACGTCAGATTCATCAGTATCTTTTCTTTTTTCTCCTGTTTTGCAATTTCTTCGCTGGTCATTTCAACACCATTTTCATCCTCTTCTTCGAAAAAAGATGCCGAAAACATCAATGTTTTAATTCCCAGCACAAGAGAATCTACAAAATTAAAAATTCCCCGGATAAACGGAATCTTCGTCACTGCTTTCCATGGCATAACACTCTGATACTCCTGAACATCTACCACTATTTCCTGATCCGGTTTTCGAACCGCCACTGCATAGCGGTCCCCATTCTTCATCATAATCCCTTCCAGCACAGCCTGTCCGCCTATATTTGATGACTTCATCTCTTTCTCCTAACACAAGTAAACTCGTTCTAATCCCAAATGCTTTTCATACAATAACAGGCTGAGATTTTAACGTCTCAGCCTGCCACAATTCTTTTTCTTATTTAATACCATACTTCTTATTGAACTTGTCAACACGTCCACGTGCCTGTGTAGCTTTCTGCTGACCTGTATAGAACGGGTGGCACTTGGAGCAGATTTCTACGTGGATGCTCTCGTTTGTAGAACCTGTTACAAATGTGTTACCGCAGTTGCAAGTTACAGTTGCCTGATGGTACTCTGGATGGATACCTTCTCTCATGATTTTCACCTCTCTATTTTAAAATATAGTTATTCTAATCTCTAAACAGCTTTCTTATTGTAGCATACCTCAATTTTATTTGCAAGTTTTTTTTAAGAAGTTATATAAATTTCTGTTTGTTTACTAATTTCACTAATTCAGAATTATCCTTTGTTCTGGAGAACATATTCAGCAGATTATCCACCGCCTCTTCCGCCTTCATGCCATTCATTGCACGACGGATAATATAAACGGCTTCCTGTTCCTCCTTACTAAGCAGCAGATCTTCCCGTCTGGTACCGGATTTCGGAATATCAATCGCAGGGAACACTCTCTTTTCCTGTAACTTTCTATCCAACACAAGCTCCATATTACCGGTTCCTTTGAATTCTTCATAAATCACATCATCCATCTTACTTCCAGTATCCACAAGCGCAGTTGCCAGAATTGTCAGGCTTCCGCCTTCACGCATATTTCTGGCAGCACCAAAAAAGCGTTTTGGCATATGCAGCGCCGCAGGGTCAAGTCCACCGGAAAGTGTCCTTCCTGAAGGCGGCACAACCAGATTGTATGCTCGTGCAAGTCTTGTAATACTGTCCAAAAGAATCATAACATCCTTGCCATGTTCCACAAGACGTTTTGCACGTTCGATCAGCATTTCAGAAACACGCTTATGATGTTCCGGAAGTTCATCAAATGTGGAATGAATCACTTCTACATTTGGTCCCTCGATCGCCTCTTTAATATCCGTTACTTCCTCCGGACGTTCATCAATGAGAAGAATCAGCAGATGCATATTCGGCTCTGTACGTTGTACAGAAAGTGCCACTTCCTTTAAAAGAGTCGTTTTTCCGGCTTTCGGAGGTGAAACGATCATACCACGCTGCCCCTTACCGATTGGAGACAACAGATCCAGAATCCGCATAGCTGTTGAACTTTTTTCATGTTCCAGAGAAATTCTCTCATCCGGAAAGATCGGAGTCAGATTTTCAAAATTAGGTCTCCGAATGGCTTCTGCCGGACGCATTCCATTGATTGTTGTTACATATAATAATGCGCTGAATTTCTCAGACTGTGTTTTTATTCGAATATTTCCAGTTAAAATATCGCCTGTCTTCAGATTAAATCTCCGAATTTGTGACGGTGACACATAGATATCATTTTCACCCGGAAGATAGTTTTCACAACGAATAAACCCAAAACCATCCGGCAGCACTTCCAGAATACCATTTGCAACTTTTCCACTGTCAAGCTGTTCCAGATCGGTTTCTTCCTTTTTTTCTTTCATCGTTTCTTTTACTTCTTCTTTCGCCTCTGTTCTGGCCTCTTCCTCTTCTACTTTCTCATCCAAAGCCAACATTGCATCAATCAGTTCGCTTTTTTTCATACCGGAAACACCTTTCATTTCCCTTGCTTTTGCAAGTTCTTTCAATGTTGTCAGTGGCAATGATTCATACTTTTCTCTCGTCATGAAACCTGTCCTTTCTTTTTTCTATCTGTTTTCTATTTTACTTTTGTAATAAATTCGGGAACTTTGGTCTGAAACGACGCAAATGAACTAAAATCTTTTTATAGTATACACTATCTCCTATAAAAAAGGAAGTATTTTTTTATTCTTGAACAGACTCCTCAACAGTGTTATGATGTTTTTCAGAAACCATTATGAAAATACAGGAGATTGATTGAATGAACGATCGCGCAACACAACGCTGGGGCGAAAAGCGTTATCACTCCATGGACTTTGATCTCAAAGAACACTATGGAGAGAAAGTATATAAAGTAACACTAAACGGCGGTATGAGCTGTCCGAACCGGGACGGCACGCTTGGTTCCCGGGGATGTATTTTTTGCAGTCCGCAAGGTTCCGGTGATTTTGCCGGATCTGCCCAGCTTTCCATTACAGAACAACTGGCCCAAGGAAAAAAAGAGCTAAAGAAAAAGCGGCCAGTCCATTCTTTTATCGCATACTTTCAGGCATTTACCAATACCTATGCACCCGTTTCCTATCTGGAAAAGATATATATGGAAGCCATTGCGGATCCAGAGGTACAGATTTTATCAATTGCCACCCGCCCGGACTGTCTGGACAACGACGTACTGACGCTTTTACAAAAAATCAATCAGATAAAACCAGTCTGGGTAGAACTTGGACTTCAGACCATCCATGCCTCTACCGCAGCTTATATCCGAAGAGGCTACGATCTTTCTGTATTTGAACATGCCGTTGCAAATCTTCGCAAACTTGGGATCACCGTCATTGTCCACACCATCCTCTGTCTTCCGAACGAAACAAAAGAGATGATGATGCAGACACTGGATTATCTAAACAACAAAGATATTCAAGGAATTAAATTACAATTACTTCATATATTAAAAGGTACCGATCTGGCGTCTGACTATGCTGCCGCCCCCTTTTACAGTCCTTCCATGGACGAATACATCGAACTGCTGGGCAGCTGTATTTCCAGGATCCGTCCGGACATCGCCATTCACCGTCTGACCGGTGACGGTCCAAAAGATCTTCTGATTGCTCCTCTGTGGAGCAGTAACAAGCGAACCGTATTAAACAAACTGCACAGTTATCTGAAAGCACAAGATCTCTGGCAGGGAAAGGATTATCATGACCAAAACATTTACCCTTTATAAATTAATCATTCTCTATATGCTGGATAAAGTAGATTTTCCTTTAACCACCTCTCAAATCTCAGAATTTATTCTGGACCAGGGATATACCAACTACTTTAAGCTGCAGCAGACACTATCCGACATGGTGGAATCTGATTTGATTCGTGCAGAGAACACTCATAACCGTACACTTTATCACTTAACAGAAAACGGTTCTGAAACCATCCATTATTTCCGCAACAAAATTTCTGCGGAAATCCAGCACGACATTGATGCTTTTCTAAAAGAGAAGCAATATGATCTGAAAGAAGAAGTGTCCGTAAAAACAGACTACTATCTGACCACGTCCCACGAATACGAAGTTCGCTGTCAGATTGTAGAAGATGGCTCCAGCCTCATCGATCTGAAACTACTCGTTCCAACCGAAACAGAAGCTGAAACCATCGCTAATAATTGGATGAAGCAAAATCAAGAATTATATACTTTACTCTTGTCGAAGCTGCTGTAACCATGCTTTGATTTCTTTTTCTTTACCAAGATCGCCGGGTTCATAGAACCTGGCGTTTTTAATTTCATCCGGAAGATACTGCTGATGCGCATAATGATTCGGGTAATCATGTGCATACTGGTATCCGATTCCATGTCCCAGTTTCGCAGAACCCTTATAATGTGCATCCTGTAAATGTACCGGAACTGTCGTTTTTGTCCGCCGCACACTTTCATTTGCCGCAAAAATAGCATTGCAGGCAGAATTACTCTTCGGAGCGCCGGCCACATATAGCACAGCCTGTGACAAAATAATCTGCGCCTCCGGCATTCCAATCCGCTCCACAGCCTGCGCTGCGGACACAGCCACTGTCAAAGCCATTGGATCTGCATTTCCTACATCCTCAGACGCACAAATCATAATTCTGCGGGCAATAAACTTAATATCCTCACCCGCATACAGCATCTTTGCAAGATAATAGACTGCCGCATCCGGATCTGATCCACGCATACTTTTTATAAATGCAGAAATTGTATCGTAATGATTATCTCCTGTTTTATCATATCGAACAACTCGTTTCTGAATACACTCCGAAGCGACATCTAATGTAATGTGAATCATGCCATCTGCACTTCTCTCGGTTGTAAGCACGCCCAGTTCAATCGCATTTAACGCACTTCTCGCATCTCCCCCTGCCAGATCCGCTAAAAATTCCAGTGCGTCATCGTCTATTTCTGCCCGAAATGCTCCCATCCCTTTTTCTTTATCATATACTGCCCGTTTGAGCAAAACCTTGATGTCTTCTTTCTCCAGCGATTTCAACTCAAACACTCTGGACCGGGACAACAAAGCTCCATTCACTTCAAAATAAGGATTTTCTGTCGTTGCACCGATCAAGGTAATGGTTCCATCCTCCACATATGGCAGTAAATAGTCCTGCTGCCCCTTATTAAACCGATGAATCTCATCAATAAAGAGAATCGTTTTCTTCTGGTACATCCCCAGCCGATCCCTGGCCTCTTTTACAACCTCTTCCATATCCTTTTTTCCGGCAATTGTCGCATTAATCTGAGTAAATTCTGAACTGGTTGTATTTGCAATCACCTTAGCTAATGTTGTCTTCCCGGTTCCCGGCGGTCCGTAAAAAATCAACGAACCAAGTTTATCTGCTTTGATAGCCCGATACAACAGTTTGTCTTTTCCGATAATATGCTGCTGCCCTACCACCTCTTCCAACGTTGTCGGCCGCATCCGCGATGCTAGAGGAGACTCTTTTTCCGCTTGAGTTTCCCTCATATAATCAAATAAATCCATTATTGCACTCCTCCTATTTCCCGAAGAACCTCTCCGGCAATCAAAATCCCGGCAACCGGGGGAACAAAGGATACGCTCCCCGGCAAAGCCCTTCGCATTCCTTTCTCCTCTTCCGGAACACGACCGGATATATCAACCGGTTTTTCTTTTGAATACAGAACTTTCAGGTGTGTGATCCCCCTCGCTTTCAGTTCCTTACGCATCACCTTACACAGCGGACATACACTGGTCTTTGCCAGATCTGTAATTTCAAAAAGCTCTGCATGCAGTTTATTACCGGTTCCCATACTGCTAATAATAGGAATCCCCTGTTTCTGCGCCAGTTCCACCAGCGCAAGTTTTGCCGTAACGGTATCTATGGCATCCACAATATAATCCGGTTTCGTCTCCGAAAACAGCATTTCCAGATTCTCCGGCAAAACAAACAATTCATGCGTCTCCACCTGAATCTCAGGAGAAATATCTGCGATTCTTTTTTCCATCACCTTCGTCTTATACTGGCCAATGGTACTGTGATAAGCAATCGACTGGCGATTGATATTTGTCAAAGAAACCGTATCATTATCAACCAGAATCAATTTCCCGACTCCGCATCGCGCCAAAGCCTCAATGCAATGGGAACCAACTCCGCCTACCCCAAACACCATAACAACCGCATGTTTGATGCGTTTCAGGGCATCCTCGCCCATCAAAAGTTCTGTTCTTGAAAACTCATTCACCATATATCGTACCTTCCTCTTTCAGGATACGTTCACGAATCCTTTTCTATAACCCTTTTTCTGCCTGTCATTAATCGATCAGTAATTCATCGACTGTTACAAACGTATACCCTTCCGCCTGCAGCAAATCCACGATTCGCAGAGCTGCTTTGACAGAACTGGCATAACAGTCATGTAACAGAATCATATCATTTTCTTTTACTTCCGTCACTACTTTGTTGACAATTTCATCTACATTTTCCGTTGCCCAGTCCAATGGATCCACGGTCCACATAACCGGAAGTACATGTATTCTTTTCTCCAGTTCTTTTTGCCACGCACCAAAAGGCGGACGCATAAATTCCACCTTCTCCCCTATAATATTCTCTATAATTTCATTTGTTTTCTGAATTTCCTGATATGCCGCCTCGTTTTCAAGTCTGGTGATTTCCACATGGCTATATGTATGATTCCCGATCAAATGCCCTTCTTCGTGTTCCCGTTTTACAATCTCTGCATTTTCCCCGATTTCTATATTTTCTCCGATCAAAAAGAACGTCGCTTTTACCCCTCGTTCTTTCAATCCATCCAATAACATAGGGGTATATACCTGATGTGGACCGTCATCAAAGGTCAACGCAATTTTCGGTTTTTCCCTGCTGACCTCATCTGCCGAAACTGATGTCACTTCCCTCTCTTCTGCTCCGCTCTGCCCCTTCTCTATTTGCGGTGGGACACAGATTCCCAAAAGCAATAATACATAAACCAGACCCAACGCCTGCATCCTTTTTTTCAATTCCATCTGCAATCGCTCTTTTCTCGTACCTTTTTCCCCACTATATATATGCAGATACCTTCTTTTTTATCGATAAGTCACTCTTCTCCATTGTACTTATTTTTTATTGATGCTATAATAGCTTTTGCAAAAAAAGGAGGAATTAAAATCAGAATGGAAAACACAGCTACACAAGAAAATAAAATGGGGGTTATGCCCATTCCAAAACTTTTGATCACAATGTCACTGCCAATCGTACTTTCTATGTTAGTACAGGCGCTTTATAATATCGTTGACAGTATTTTTGTTGCCCAGATTAATGAAAATGCACTGACCGCTGTTTCACTTGCATTTCCGGTGCAGAACTTAATGATTGCGATTTCCGCCGGTACGGGAGTTGGAATCAATGCACTTCTTTCCCGTAATTTAGGAGAAAAGAAATACGAAGACGCCAATCTAGCGGCACGAAACGGCATTTTTCTTGCCATCGTCAGCAGTATCATTATGGCTTTGATCGGCATCTTTGGTTCCAGACCATTTTTCCTGATGCAGACAAAGGATCCGCAGATTGTATCCTATGGTACTCAATATATGACAATCATCACCGTAGTCTCCATCGGCATCTTCATGCAGATTACATTTGAACGACTGCTGCAGGCAACAGGCCGAACCATTTACACAATGATTACACAGGGCCTAGGGGCAATCATTAATATTATTCTGGATCCGATTTTGATATTCGGTCTGTTCGGATTTCCACGCATGGAAGTAGCAGGAGCTGCTCTTGCTACCGTTACCGGACAAGTCATCGCTGTATTTTTGTCCTTGTACTATAACATTAAGAAAAACCCGGAAATCAATATCAACATGAAAGGATTCCGTCCGAACAAACGAGTAATCTCGTATATCTATCAAGTCGGAATTCCTTCTATCATCATGCAGTCTATCGGTTCTGTTATGGTATTCGGAATGAATAAGATCCTGCTGCTCTTTTCTTCTACCGCAGCGGCTGTCTTTGGAGTTTACTTCAAACTGCAAAGTTTTATTTTCATGCCGATCTTCGGTTTGAACAATGGAATGATTCCGATCATTGCATATAATTATGGTTCAAAACAAAAGAAACGTATCTTATCGACAATCAAACTGAGTGTCGGAATTGCAGTCTTTATTATGTGCATCGGATTCTTCCTTTTCCAGGCATTTCCTGCACAGCTCCTGAGTTTCTTTGATGCCTCAGAACACATGCTGGAAATTGGTGTTCCTGCACTTCGGATCATCAGCCTGAGTTTTATTTTCGCAGGGTACTGTATCATTATAGGATCTGTATTTCAAGCGCTTGGAAATGGCATGTACAGCCTGGTTGTTTCTGCTGCCCGACAGCTCCTGGTCATCCTTCCGGTTGCATACCTGTTTGCGATGATCTTCGGTCTGCATATGGTCTGGTGGGCAATACCGATTGCAGAAATTGTTTCTGTCCTCCTATCCATGTTTCTCTTCCGCCGAATCAAACGGCTGAGACTGGATTCTATGGACTCAATCCCTGCAGAAAAATAAAAGAAACGAACCGCTCATTCGTTATATTTTTTGATGCATACGAATCATCTGCTGTTCTCTCCGGTACTCCGATGGACTCATATGCATTCTGCTTTTAAATGCTTTTGAAAAATACAAATTATTTTCAAAACCAACGGAATATGCAATTGCCGCTACAGAAAGTCCCGTCTCCCGCAAAAGGTGACGGGCTTTTTTTATGCGAAAATCTGTCAGATATTCTTTTGGTGATTTCTGATGATACATCTGAAAAGAACGAAACAGATGACTTCTGCTGATTCCTACATAGTCTGCAACATCTTCAATCGTAATTGGATACGAATAATTCGTGTCGATATACGCACATGCCTTTTCCACATAAACCATATGGCTGTCTTTCACCGTTTCTTTTTTCACTGCATAATGCATAAACGTTGCAATCAAGGTATACAATGCACCTGTCATTGCAACTGCAGACTCATAATTATTTCCTTTCAGGTTATAAATTGTTTCCAGCTGCTTTTGAATCATTTTCTTAGGAAGTACTCCTTTCCGAATCAAGGGCTGTTGTCTGGAAAAATCAGTAGCAAGTATGAGCGAATCCGCATCCGTTCCATTAAATCCCACCCAGGCATATTCCCATGGCTTTTCCAGATCCGCATAATATTTCACCTCACTGTCCGGATACAGAACAAATGTATCTCCCGCCGTAAGCTCATATTTTTGTCCATTGACCTCATAGAATCCGCTCCCCGAAATAATATGATGAATACAGTAGTGATTTCTCACCCCCGGTCCCCACTGATACCCCGGCTCGCATTTCTGATGTCCTACATTATATACCGATAACGAATTTGGAAGATTTTCTCCTGCCTTATATGAATATTTATACGCACCTTCCATTTTTCATCCCTCCTGTATCTTCCTCATTTCAGTATACTTCTCGTTTCTTCATCATGCAACATAATTACATATATACGCACGTATTTTTTATAGACATTCCATTTAGGACAATTTATAATTAATACTATAGAGTATATCCGCAGAGCTGTCTCCGGATATATAAACAGACAGACTACAGAAATGAAAGTGAGGATTTTAAAAATGAAAGAAAAACTGTTCACAAAATTTGCAGAACTGTTCGGCGACTCCGAAGGTGCAGAATTTTATTTTTCTCCGGGACGTGTGAATCTGATCGGTGAACATACAGATTATAACGGCGGTCATGTCTTTCCATGTGCTCTGACCATCGGTACTTATGGTGCAGCACGTAAGCGTAACGACCGAAAGATTCATTTTTACTCTATGAATCTGGATCGATGCGGAGTTGTAGAGGCATCTCTGGATGAACTTGTAAATAAAGAAGAATACAACTGGGCAAACTATCCGCTCGGTGTTGTATGGGCTTTCACCGAAAAAGGATACTCCTTTGATTTTGGATTTGATATGGTGATCTGGGGAAATATTCCAAATGGTTCCGGACTCTCTTCTTCCGCATCTCTGGAAGTTCTGACCGGTGTTATTTTAAAAGATTTATTCCAGATTGAGGAAGTTACCATGACAGATATTGCGCTGTACGGACAGTATTCTGAAAATAACTTCAACGGCTGCAACTGTGGAATCATGGATCAATTCGCCGTTGCAATGGGAAAAAAGGACAATGCCATTTTCCTTGATACAAGTACTTTGAATTACGAATATGCTCCGGTTGTTCTGGAAGATGCCAAAATCATCATCACCAACAGTAAGGTGAAACACAGTCTGGTAGATTCTGCTTATAACCAGCGTCGCCAGGAATGTACAGATGCTCTTGCAGAATTAAAAACAGTAGCTGATATTGAAACATTAGGAGATTTGGACGAAGACAGTTTCTACAAATATAAAGATGCAATCAAGGATCCGATCCGTTTCAAACGTGCAAAACATGCAGTACTGGAAAACCAGCGCACCATCCGTGCAGTTGCCGCTCTTCGGGAAGGTGATCTTACCTTATTCGGGGAACTGATGAATCAGTCTCACATCTCTCTTCGGGACGACTATGAAGTATCCTGTGACGAGATTGATATTCTGGTTGATCTGGCATGGAAGATCCCAGGCGTTATCGGCTCCCGTATTACCGGCGGCGGTTTTGGCGGCTGTACTGTCAGCATCGTGAAGAATGACGCTGTTGATACCTTTACTTCCACTATCGGAAAAGCATACATGGAAAAAGTTGGCCATGAAGCTGAATTTTACATTGTAGACATCGGTGACGGTGCCGGAAAATTATCATAAAAGTATTTCGTACTTTTTTGGAGGTTTAACATCATGAATTTATATAAAAACATTAAAAAATTAGTAGAATACGGAATCCAGACCGGTCTCACTCCGGAGTGTGAACGTATCTACACGACCAACCTTCTTTTAGATCTTTTCCACGAAGATTCCTATGAAGAAGTAGAAATCAACCCTTCTGAACTTGTATTGGAAGAGATTTTGAAGGAACTTCTTGACGAAGCCTGCCAACGCGGAATCATAGAAGACAGCATTACATATCGCGATTTATTTGACACAAAACTCATGAACTGTCTGATGCCGCGTCCGGCTCAGATTCAGGAAAGATTTTGGAAAGCGTATGCAGTTTCTCCGGAACAGGCAACCGAATTTTATTATAAACTCAGTCAGGACAGTGATTATATCCGTCGCTACCGTATCAAAAAGGACATGAAGTGGACCGTTGATACTAAATACGGAACACTGGATATCACGATCAACCTTTCCAAACCGGAAAAAGATCCAAAAGCAATCGCTGCCGCCCGCAATGCCGCTGCTGCAAGTTACCCAAAATGTCAGCTCTGTATGGAAAACGAAGGCTATGCCGGACGGACCAACCACCCGGCACGAGAAAATCACCGGATCATTCCAATTACGATCAATGACAGCGCCTGGGGATTCCAGTATTCTCCTTATGTCTATTATAATGAACACTGTATCGTATTTAATGGTGAACACACACCGATGAAGATTGAGCGAAATGCATTTATCAAACTGTTTGATTTTGTAAAGCAATTTCCACACTATTTTCTTGGTTCCAATGCAGACCTTCCGATTGTCGGCGGCTCTATTTTAAGCCATGATCATTTCCAAGGAGGACATTATACTTTTGCTATGGCGAAAGCTCCGATTATCGAGAACTTCACTGTAGCAGGATTTGAAGATGTCACAGCCGGTATTGTAAAGTGGCCGCTTTCTGTAATTCGTCTGCAGTGTAAAGATGAAAAGCGTATCATTGATCTTGCAGACCATATTTTAAAGGCTTGGAGAAGTTATACTGACGAAGATGCTTTTATTTTTGCAGAAACAGATGGAGTACCTCATAATACGATTACTCCGATCGCAAGAAAACGCGGAGACTTATTTGAAATGGATTTAACACTGCGCAACAACATCACGACAGACGAACATCCACTCGGAGTTTATCATCCGCACGCCCACTTGCACCATATCAAAAAAGAGAACATCGGTCTGATCGAAGTAATGGGACTTGCTGTTCTCCCTGCAAGACTGAAAGAGGAATTGGAGCTTTTGAAAGAATATATTCTGACCGGAAAGGATATTCGTTCCAATGAATCTATCGAAAAGCATGCTGATTGGGTAGAAGAATTCCTTCCAAAGTATGAGAACATCAATGCATCTACTATAGAAAACATTTTGCAGCAGGAAGTCGGAAAAGTATTTTGTGAAGTTCTGGAAGACGCAGGAGTATATAAGTGCACCGAGGAAGGATTGAATGCATTCCGAAGATTTCTCGCGGTTTTGTAGGACAATTTATATTGTATAGAATATAATTTTCATCAAAAAATGGATATAATCAGTATTCGTTTCATAAACTGATTATATCCATTTTCTATTTTCTATTGATATATTATTATGCCATCCGGCATTATGATTTCGAGCGCTTTCCCTTTTTCTTTCCACTCTTTTTCTTCACACTGTATCCAAACGTACCGATTGATTTTCCCAATCCAAGATATTCTCCATGAGAATAAGCCAGCAATCCTGTCTTATTCAGTTCAAATTTGTGATTTTCATTCATATACGTTTCATCTGCATGAACCGCAGTCACCTCTGCCAAAAACATATGATGACTGCCTAATTCTTTAATCTCTGTAACCTTACACTCGATATTAACCGGTGATTCCGCAATCATCGGTGCATATTGAAGTGTCGAGGCTCTCTCTGCATGTAGATTCATTTCTTTCCATTTATCTACATCTCGCCCCGATCTTACACCGCAATAATCTGTTGCTCTTGCCAGCTTTTCCGTCGTCAAGTTGATCACAAATTCTTTTGTTTCCCTGATCATCTGATAGGAATAGCGCTCCGGTCTTACAGAAATATATACCATTGCCGGATTGGTACATATCGTTCCAGTCCACGCAACAGTCAAAATATTTGTCTGCCCCTTTGTATCTCCGGCACTTACCATCACTGCCGGAAGGGGATAGAGCATATTGCCCGGTTTCCAGATCTCTTTACCCATAAATTACCTCGCATACAACTATTTTTTTACGATTCTACTGCTGCAAAGCCTCTACCAATGCAGGTACAAGCTGTTTCTTTCTGGAGACAACACCTTTTAAGTGCAATTCTTCCATCTCCTGCCGCAAATCAAACGCACTGATAATCTTTTCACGAGATTCGGGTCCCGCACAGATCAACTCTGAAGATTCCGTTAAAATATTTGTCAGCATAAAGAAAATCATATTTAGGCTATGATTTTTGCGTGCTTTTTCCAGATGCGGTACAAGTTTCTTTTTAATCTCTTTTAATTCATCCGCACTCATGGAATTCACCTGTCCGACTCCAAATACAGTTTCTCCTACTGTAAACTGTTTGAAGTCGAGGAAACAGATCTCTTCGGCGCTCTTCCCCTTCAAATTACTTCCTGCACGGAACATTGCCTGCGCAAGCATCTCAATATCCACCTCAGCAATCTCTGCCAGCTGTCTTGCTGACATTTCATCCAGCGGTGTGCAAGTCGGGGAACGGAACATCAATGTATCCGAAATGATTGCAGAACACAACAATCCTGCGATCGTCTTCGGCACCTTAATTGCATTTTCCTGATACATCTGGTAGATGATTGTCGCCGTACATCCCACAGGCTGGTTCCGGAAATAGACAGGCGCCATTGTCTCAATACTGCTCAGACGATGATGATCGATAATTTCCAGAACGTCAGCCTGCTCAATCCCGTCTACCGCCTGATTCTTTTCGTTATGATCCACCAGAATAACTTGTTTCTTTCTACAATTAAGCAGTCGTCTTCTGGAAATAAATCCTAAGAAATTCCCTTTGTTATCTACAACAGGGAAATCCCGATACCGGATTTTCATCATGATGTCCTTGACATCATCTACATAATCACGCATTTTAAATACAATCAGCTTTTCTCTCTTTGTCATAAACTGCCGTACGGGAATACTCTGATTGATCAGACGAGCAACCGTAAAGGTATCATGCGGTGTCGTAATAATCACAATTTCCTTTTCACGCGCCTGCTCCAGAATCCGCTCCGGCACCTCTGTATTGCTGCAGATCACCATACAGCCTACATTCAGATCTACCGCCAGCTGCTGTGCCTCTATTCTGTTTCCTATAATGACCAGATCATTTTCCTTCACGAAATCTGCGACCTGCTTACGGCTGGAAGACATGATTCCAACCTTTCCCTTTAACAGATAGCTATGTTCATTTCCAATCAATACTTCCCCATCAACAGTACTGGCAATATTGCGATACTGAGTCCTTGCCTGAGAAAGAATGCCGCTGTCATACACATCCATATAAGAAGTAGCAATATCTCCAATTGTGATCAATCCTTCCAGTTTCCCATTCCGAGTAACCGGTAGCGTTTTTATGCTTTCTTCCTTCATCTTAGCCCAGGCAGATTTAATCGAAACAGACCCTTTAATCCCATCCAGTTCTCTCAGAGCCACATCCTTAACCTGAACTCTTAGATCCGTTAAAAGCGCAGGTGCTTTCACATCAAAAAAATCAAGTACATACTGCGTCTCTTCATTCAAATGTCCTGCACGCCTCGCATTGTGCAGCTCTCCGGTTATCTTCGTCCGCAGATCCGCATAAGCAATCGCCGAACAGATAGAATCTGTATCCGGATTTTTATGTCCGACTACATATATTTTATCGTTTATAACACCCTTTTCCATAATCTCTCCTTTACTATGCAATAGAAGATTTCCTATCTATATTAGATTGCCATTTTTTTGAAAATTCGTCAACCCACTTTTCTTTACTTCTGTCGAATTATTGAAATAAAAACAAATCTTTACTACATTTCACCCGCTATTTATGATATACTTTACCTATATGTATTACAATTACAGTAAAAGAATTATGCGAGGTGCGAAAATGAGTGAAGAATTAAAAACAGAAGAATTGACAACTGAAACACCGGTTGAAAGTATGGCAGATTATGAAGATCATTTCGATGATGCCAATCCTTGGAACCGTTTGATCGATTATATGGAGCAGAAAACAATCCTTCCAGTAAAAATCGAAGGCGTTGTAAACGGCGGTGTAATTGCAATGGTAGAAGGATTGCGTGGTTTTATCCCGGCTTCTAAGCTTTCCCTTTCCTATGTAGAAGATCTGGAGACCTATTTGTTAAAAGAGATCGAAGTCAGAGTCATTGATGTCGACCAGGCAAACAATCGACTCATCCTCTCTGCTCGTGAGATTCTCAAAGAAAAAGAGAAAAAAGCTCAGGAAGACTTGATTGCAAGCATCAAGATTGGTTCTGTTATGAACGGAACTGTAGAAACACTCCAGAACTATGGCGCTTTTATTAAATTAGAGAACGGATTGTCCGGACTGGTACATGTTTCCCAGATTTCCAATAAGCGTATTAAAATGCCATCTGATGTATTAAACACAGGTGACAGTGTACAGGTGAAAGTCATCGGCATCAAAGACGGTAAAATCAGCCTCAGCATGAAGGCTTTAGAAGAAGTGGAAGAAGAAGTTGTTAAAAAAGTAGAGATTCCGAAGGCTGAAAATATCGGAACAAATCTTGGAGATTTATTTAAAAACATCAAGTTAGATTAAATCAATACAACACTTATATTTTTCAGTTCTACAATCAATAGTGGGATGTGATTTTCTAAATCACATCCCACTATTGATATAGTATCTAATATGCTTATGTTGAGAGTATATATCAATGAAATTTATACACGTGAATTATATTTTTCTTTATTCAGTACCCCTTCTTTAAAATTAACAATCACATTTGTAGCCGCATCTCCAATTACATTCAACGTAATAACCGCCATTCCCGGAAGATAATTCATGGCAAGTACCAGCGAATATCCTATCATACACAATTCTGAGCTGAGTCCCAAACCGGTCATCACAACATATACCATCGTTGTGCCGGCTACCGGAATCGCCGGAGTTCCCATTGCCGTACAGATGGAAAGAAAGGCTGCAAGTACCAATGTAGATGGCTTGATATCAATTCCTGCTGCAGTAGCAATAAATGTAATTGCAATCATGTGCATCGCTGTTGTCCCGTTCATATTTATTGTCATTCCAGTCGGAAGTACAAAACTGCTGATTTCTTCTGAACATCCAAGTTCCTCTACACAAGTTTTTGTATTTAACGGAAGGGTTGCCGCAGATGAATTTGTAGCCGCTGCAAAAAGCCCTATTTTCATCGTCTTCTTCACGAAAGGAATTGGATTTAATCTGGTGGTTAATAATATACCAATCGGATAAATCGTAAACACAAGGGCAAGGCTTACAACAATCGTAGTAACGATCCATACCATTGTCGGTCCAATATACTCAATTCCATATACCGCAAGTGTTCTCGTAATCATACAGAATATAGCTGTCGGTCCCACCTTATTAATCAGAAAGTTCAAAAACATCTGGACCACATCATTCAAATTATTTATTACCTTTTTCAACGGCTCTGCCTTTTCTCCCATAGCAGTCATGCAAAGTCCTAAAATAATTGCTATAACTACAACTGATAAAATCGAACTATTTGAAGAAAATGCTGCAAAGATGTTTGATGGAACCGCATTTACAATAGTTACCAATGGATTATACCCTTCCATCGTAACTGCTTCTGTTACCATCTGATTTGGCAAATTAACATCAAACCATCCCATCGTCTTTACGAAATACGCTGCTGCTCCTGCAAGTGCTGCAGCCGTTGCATAAAAAGCCAGATAAGATACAAAAGTCTTTCCCGCAATTTTTCCTAAACGTTCTGGATTTGCGAGACTACACAATGCTAAACTCAAAGAGGTAAGTACCAGAGGAACAATTGCCAACTGCAAACCTCGCATAAACAGTTGTCCAACAATAAAGAACAATCCAATACCTTCAATCCCCTTGGCAGCAACAATATCCTGAAACAATAATGCATCGATGATTTTCCATAAACTGCTCTTTCCTTCCCCAGCCAAAAACTCTCTAAGAAAAAGCATTGCAAATCCACATACAAATCCTAATACTACTGCAAGCATCATTCGCTTTACAATTGACCCTTTTTCCTTCTTTCCCATTTCCTTAAACCTCTGCTTTCGTTGTTTTCCTTTTACCCCAAAAGGCATGTTTCTATATCACGTACGTTTCTTTAATTGTATTTTACCTTTTTTGCACATATAAGTCAATTATTTTTCTTTGTTTCAAACATTTTTCGTTGTTTTTCACAATTTTATTTCCTTATTTTTAGTCAGTATTTTTTTGATTTATGCATTTTTCCTTTGTTTCAAAGATATTGTAATCATTAAAGCAACATTTTAAATTAAAATCTAACAAAATCACAAAAAAGAACCGCAAATAACAGATTTTTCCTGCTATTCACTGTTCTTTTTTCATAAAATCTTTTTATAAACCTTTTTAATATATTAATTCGATTTCATTTTCCGCACAAAAATGAATCCATGCATCTTCCGGCCGTCGATCAGTAATAATATAATTTACACTTCGAAGATCAATCAACGACACGAACGCTGTCTGGTCAAACTTAGAAAAATCCGCAAGAAGCGCAACTTCCTTTGCCTGCTCTAACATTAACTTTTTAATCTCAGCCTCACCTTCATTTGAATCCTGGACTCCTTTGTCCATATTGAGACCTTTGCAGCTGATCAATGCGAGATCGACATTATATTTTGTAATATTGCTTTTTGCAAGCTGACCTTGTAAAGACAATGATTTTTTATTAAACTCACCGCCTATTGAAATAATATTAATAGATGATTGCTGAAATTCTCTAAACACTTCTGTAGAATTTGTCACAACCGTAATCTCCGCTGTATCTGGTACTAACTTTAATGTTTCCATGACTGTTGTACTGGAATCTGCAATGATTGTCTGTTTCCCCTCCAGCAGATCTACTGCTTTCCTTGCAATTTCCTGTTTTTCTTTGACATGTTTTGTCATGCGCCGATAAAAGTGGATCCCCTCTTTCTGAGTACCATTGTTCCAAATTGCCCCTCCATGCACTCTGGTCACAACGCCTTCTGCCTCCAATTTATCCAAATCGCGCCGAATTGTCTCTTCCGTCACTCCACATTGCTGACTCAGATCAGCTACAGAAACTTTTTTCATGCTTTGTACATGCTGTTTGATCAGCATCAGCCTTTCTCTGCCTGCCATTGCGTCCACCCTCTTTCCGCTCGCTTCTTTTAAGCTATTGTTGCTCTCTAATTGTATAACACTTCCATTCGTTTTTGCAAGAGGATTTCTCTGTGTTTTCATTGTTTTCTCCTTTAAAGTGAACGTTTTTCCTTTAATCCATTCGTTTTTCAAATGTTTACAGTTTCTAAGCGGACTGTTTTGGCAGTATTTTTCTTTGTTTCACAGATTCATTTTTTGTTTGATATAACAATCTTTTTAAAAAAATCTTTATTTGTCAATTTCTTCAGCAAGTTCACGCATATATGCTACATCCTTCGGATCCAGTTCCAATTCTGCTGATTTCACATTTTCTTTAATTTGTTCAACCGTCGTGGATCCACTCAAAAGATTCAAGAAGTCACCTTGTGCTAAAATCCAGCCAAGAGCAAGATTTGCAATTGTACAATCATATTTTTCACACAACGGTTTCCACTTATCCATCATATCCATTGCTGCCTGCATATTATCCGGCTGGAACCATTTTTTCGGGATCTGCGCGCCTACCGGCTTATAATCTCTCGGCATTGTTCCTGAAAGAAGACCCATCTCCAACGGTGAATATGCCTGAATTGTCACACCATTTTCACGACAGCAAGGAATAATTTCTTTTTCAATCTCTCTGTCAAGGATAGAATATTTTGCCTGAACAATATCCAGATCTCCCCACTTCAGATATTCTTCAATGTGATGAATATCTACATTTGCAGCTCCGATTGCTTTAATTTTTCCCTGTGCTTTTAATTCATTTAAAACATCCATTGTTTTCTGAATCGGCACAAAATATTCTGTTCCCTCTGTTGCCTGCCAGTGTGTCATATAAACATCCACATAATCTGTTCCCAATCTTTCCAATGAACCAAGAATTTCTTTTTTTACAGATTCACTGTTCAAATTCTTATACAACTGAATGCCATTTACTTTATTAAAGAGGTCACCTTTCATTTCCTGATCCCATGTAACCCCACACTTTGTAATAATAACAACATCTTCTCGATTCATTTCTTCCAACGCTTTTCCGAGAATTTTTTCACTGTTGCCAAAATTGTATCCAGGTGCAGTATCAATCAGGTTAACCCCTGCTTTTGGCGCCTCACGAATTGTATCCACAACTGTTTTAAGTTCATGATCACCACCCCAGGCAGAGCCTCCTCCAATTGACCAGGTTCCAAGTCCGATTCTGGAAATATCAATTCCGGTTTTTCCCAATTTCATCGTTTTCATATCTGTCGATTCCTTTCTGAACTATTTTCTTTTTAAATCTGATAATCTTTTCGATACTTAGCAAGCATCTCTTCCACTATTTTCTTGTCTTTCACACCACCGGTAGCTCCCACATACTGAACAGAAACAGCTGCAGTACAATTTGCGTAAATTGCACACTCCCGAATATCTTTTCCTTCTAACAGCCCTGTAATAAATCCAGATGCGAAATTATCTCCCGCACCAATTGTATCGATTGCCGTTACTCCTTTGCATGCCGGAACAATTATTGCTCCATCTGCATTTCGGATATAGCATCCTCGCTTACCGATTTTCATGATTACATTTTTCACGCCACAGGCATATAGCTTATCAGCAACTTTTGCCTCATCCGTTTCACAAGTCATTTCACTTGCTTCCTCAAAATTAGGGAAGAAATAATCCACATAACTCAATGCTTCCGTAATGTCTTCCAATTTCTCATCCAATCGAGGGGAAACCATATCTGCACAGATTATCATTCCTTCTTCTTTTGCCTTCGAAAATACAGATACCAACGCCTTATTATCAAATAATGGATTATTGAAAATGCTTGCAAAAGAAAGGATTTTTGCACCTTTTAAAGCTGACATATCCAAATCATCGTATTTAAATTTCCACAGGCTTCCCTGTCTGTTGGTAATAAATGTACGCTCTCCGTCCGCTGCAACCAAACCAACATTAATTGATGTATCAATTGTAGGATCCTGCTTAATGTATTTGGTATCTATCCCTGTTCTCTTACAATGATCCAACACAAACGCTCCTGCCACATCCACACCTATACAACTCATAAGTCCAACCTTATGACCCAGTCGGGTAATTATAGTAGATTCATTAATTGCGTCTCCTCCGATTGTCATTGCAATTCCATCCACCGGATAGGAAACTACGTCAAACACCTCTTTGCTGACCGGTCTTAACGGCAGATCTACAATCGCCGCTCCAATAATGATTACATCCAAATCCTTGCTCACTTTATTCATCAGCCCTTCCGTCATCACCAAATAACTTGATCTTATACATTGCACGTTCTTTTACAGCCTGTCTCACTGCCCGCTCAACAGCCAGGAACGGTTCATCTTTATGCTCATTTATAGCTTCCATCGCAGCCTGACACAGCTCTGTATGTATATTAATTTTTGCTATACCAAGAGAAATCGCTTTCTTAATATCTTCATCTCCGATACCTGAAGCACCATGAAGTACTAACGGAACGTCTACAGTATTTGCTACCTCTTCTAAAATATCAAATGCCAGTTTCGGCTCAGATGTATATACACCATGCACATTTCCAATTGCTACTGCAAGAGAATCACAGCCAGTTCTATCCACGAAATCTTTTGCCTGTTTTGGATCTGTATAATGATACTCGGACAATGCCTCTTCATAAATCGTTTCGTTTCCTACATGTCCCAATTCTGCTTCCACCGGGATATTATATGCATGGAAATAATCCACACATCTCTTAATCTCTGCCACATTTTCCTCATACGGAAGAGCAGATGCATCACGCATAACAGAGTTCATACAATGATTTACCGCATTCTGAAGGATTGTCATATTGCGGCCATGATCCCAGTGAAGAATAACAGGTATGCTGGCTTTTTTCGCCATAGATTCCATCATATAACAATAGTCTTCAAATGAAGTATTTCCTGTAAATCCTGTACCAAATGAAATAATAATCGGAGCTCTGAGTTCCTCAGCTGCATCAATTACTCCCATCAGCATTTCTGCATTCCACACATTAAAGTGTGGAATTGCATAATGACCTGCGCTTGCCTTTTTTTCCCAATATCTAATATCTGAAATCATACTAATCTCTCCTTTTTCTTTTTACGTTCTAACTGTTATTACTCTGCTACCTTTACAACGCCTTTTACCATTTCTGCCTTTTTCACAGGATCAATCGCCTCTTCAAACGCTCTTTGCACATCCTGATATTCATAAATATTTGTCACCATATCTTTTACATTAAACTTTCCTGTAGCAATTGCTTCAATTGTCTGTGGGAAATTATTGCAGTAACGAAATGCCGTTTGAATCGTTACTTCACGATTAATCTTTAAGAAATCAATCGGCACTGGTTTGGGCTGTGTACCAACCATCATGATCTTTCCGCCACGTGCCACAATCTGCACTGCCTGCTGTGCTGTAAATGTTGCACCTGCTGCTTCAAATACAAGATCTACTCCATGATCTCCATACATTTCCGGTGAACGAAGAACTGCAACTGTATCCTGTTCTTTACCATTAATTACTCTCTTTGCACCTAATTTCAAAGCAAGATCCAACCGTTTCTGAATTACATCGACAACTGTGATATCTTCTGCCCCCAAACTTTTACATGCCTGAAGAACCATCAATCCAATCGTACCGCCACCAAGAATCACAATGCTTTTTCCAACCATTGCACCTCCAAGAATTGCAGCGTGCATACCTACTGCTGCCGGTTCTACCAACGCACCTTCCAGTGTAGACATTCCCTCCGGAATATGATAAGTCCATTCTTCCGGATGTGTCATATACTGTGTCAATGCGCCTTTATAATTTGGCTGTGTTGCCATAAAGTCAACGCCCGGACAGATATTATAACGACCTGTGCGGCAATATTCGCATGTATCATCCGGTACTCCCGGTTCAATCAATACTTTATCTCCTACTTTAAATTTTGTAACTTTTGCTCCAATTCCTACAACCTCACCAGCCACTTCATGACCCAGACCAATCTTTTGATTCGGATCTTTTGGTGGAATAAACGGTCCAAATTCAAATCCATGAATATCCGATCCACACATTCCAACATATTCTACCTTCATAAGAATTTCATTTTCTTTTGGTTCCGGCATAGGACACTCCTGAATTTCAAACTGCTTTGGAGTCACTAAAATTGCTTCTGTATTTTTCATACGATCCTTCCTTTCCTGATTCTATCAGAATCTTTTATTCACCCTGCTGTTTCTTTTAATCGACATTACCGATATCTTCTACCGATTCTCCTCTTGTTTCAACACCAAAGAAGAATACTCCTACTGCAATAATTGCTGCCACAACTGTAATCAAAATGAACACACCGTTACTTCCTACTGATGCTGCTACACTTGTAACAAGGAATGGGAAGAAAATATTACTTACACGTCCCATTGCATTACAGAATCCAGATCCGGATAATTTTGCTGATGTCGGCCACATCTCCGGAACATAAACCGCTGATGCATAACATACATACATATAAATAATTGTATTCAATACAAATGTAGATACGATTAATGCTGTCATTGTTGTCTGCTGTGCCGTTACAATTCCCATTACTGCCATACCAATTAATAAAAGAACTCCTGTCAGCTTTCTGGAAATCTTATCCATGTATAAGGATGCAAGGAAAATACCAAATGGTGCACCAAACAGACCAAACATTGTCATAAACTGTGACTGTGATGTATCATATCCCAAGGAACGAAGCAAAGATGGCATCCAGTTCATCAATGTATATTGAATTGTATTCATTCCAATCAATACAAGGGAACCTACTATTGTTCTTCTTAATAACTTTCCTTTAAACAATGCTGAATATGGAAGCTGTTTCACCGGTTTCGGAGCCTCTGTTACCGGCGGAAGCGGTTTTCCTGTAGATGCTTCAATCTCTTTTTCAATCTGTGTCATAATAGCATCCGCCTCTTCCACTCTACCCTGTGCCTCTAACCATCTTGGAGACTCTGGGAATTTCTTTGCAATCAAAATAGATGCAATAATAGAAAGAATGGAAGGAATCATATACTGAACTCTCCAGTTCATATTATAACTGATGCCTGTTGATACAATCAGTAATGCAATACCATTACATAATGGGTGCGCCCAGTTTCCGATAAAAGAGTTTCTACTGGACCATACACCACGATTTTTTCCAGGTACATACTCTGTAAATCCTGCAAAAAGAACTACCAGAAGTGCTCCAAGTCCAAATCCCTGTATCAATCTAAAAATATACAATACATAGATGTTCGGAGATACAGCACCGCCAATCATTGCGATAATATGTATAACCTCATATAAAAGAATACTTTTTTTACGTCCAATTTTGTCTCCGATCGGACCACCGATCAATGCACCGAAAAGTTGTCCAGCTGTATAAGTTGTTCCCCACATAGCCAAGAGTTTTGTTCCAGGCTCCAACCAATGCAATTCATTCAAGAGAATATTCTGTACAGCACCACCGATACCATTTGACCAGCATACAAGAAGTGCAAACGCTGTTACCAGCCACATTTTTACATGCCATCCCGAATTTGGAAGGCGATCAAGTCTTGCGCCTATATTTGCGCTCTTATTATTCGTTGTCATCTTTTTATTTCCTTTCTCATTCTTTTGATATATTTATTTCCAATTATTTATCACAAAGTTCTTTTTCTACTTCCTGTTCCATAATAGACCAGGCTTTTTCAATATTACGATCTTTATTCCAAAGCGCCGGAGGTCCTAATACTACAACATCTGCCCCTGCCTCATAAAGCGGCGCATATACGCCTGCATTCATAGAACCATCCGCCTCAATCAGAAAGTTTAGTCCCATCTCTTTTCTCCACTGTACCAATGTACGAATTTTATCATACATCTGTGGAATCACCTTTTGTCCTGCATAACCCGCATCTACAATCATAATTGTCACTTTTGACAACAAAGGAAGGTAATGCCGGATGCCTTCCAGCGGTGCTGCCGGATTTAATGCAATTCCTGCCTTACAACCAAGAGAAATGATTTTGTTTAAGGTAACAAATGCATCACTTTCAATACAATCCGTATGTGGCGTAATATATTCAGCCCCCGCTTCAGCACAGGCTTCTATGTAATCCTGCGGATGTTTCACCATCAAATGTGCATCCATCGGTGTATTTACAACCGGTTTTAAAACGGCCATAAAATCCGGTCCCACTCCAAATGTTTTCACATAATTCCCATCTTTTATATCTATATGCAGGAAATCTGCATGTGCATCTATATAACGAACCTGATGTTCAAAATCAAAGAGATCACAGCACCCCATAGAAGGAGCAAGCATCAATTTCTTTTCCATATTCTTTTCTCCTCTTCCAACCTATCCTAATCTTCAAAATCATAATGGAAAATTACTTTGATCGCCTCTTTGCTCGCCATTGCATCAAATCCTTTTTCATACTCAGACAAACCAAGTCTGTGTGTAATCAGTGGTTTCACCTGAATCTGCCCGGATGCAAGTAAACGGATGCAATTTCTCCAGGAAGTAGAATCATATGCCATATGTCCAATAATACTCTTATTCCAGGAAGTAATATCATTGATAGAAAATTCCAATGGTTTAAATCCCATACCAACACGAACCACTTCACCGTTCGGACGCAGCATTTCAATAGCCTGTTTCAGAGCTATATTTGCACCAGAACACTCAACTACCAGTCCCAGATTATCTCTTCCGCATATTTCTGTACATCTTTTAACAACATCCTCTTTTGAACCATTTACAACATGTGTTGCCCCAAGTTCCAAAGCAACCGGAAAACGTGTCGGAACATCTTCGTCCAGTCCTACCATAACAATGTTTACAGCTCCCATTAATTTTGCAACCTGTACTGAAAACAAACCAAGTGGACCTGTACCAAACACAACAACATCCTGTCCCGGAATCAAATGTGACTGTTGTGCAACTGCTTTATATGCATTGCAAATTGGATCAAGCACTGCAGCCTCTTCATACTCTACACCTTCTGGAATTTCCCAGATTGCATGTTTATGAATTCTCAAAATCTCACCCGGGACTTTGCAATATTTGGAAAATCCGCCACCCCAGGTGTTATTATCCAAACCAAGATTCACTTTTTCTTCACAGCAAAGAAAATCTCCTTGCTCACAAGCAGGACACACGCCACAAACATGTGCACTATTATCAGATACAACTCTCTGTCCTACTTTCCAATCTTTTACCAATTCGCCTACCTGTACAATTTCCCCCGCAAATTCATGTCCGCGAATGGAGTTAAACTCATCAGAACCATTATCCACTCTCCAGTGTTTCATGTCAGCACCACAAATTGCCGCTGCTTTAATTTCAATAATAATATCTTCTGGTCCACAAACCGGCTCCGGCGCATCAATCATTCTGTACCCACCAAATTCTTTTCCAAATCTTGCTATTGCTTTCATTTTATACCTCCATTTTCTCATCACATGTTTTTGTTTCCGGCCGAGAAACTGTGTTTCTTTTTGATTTAATTAGATTTTACTATCATTTTTCTTCTAAGTCAACATTTTTTCTTTGTTTCACAGAATTTTGTACATTTTCACAAATCATAAATCTCTATTTTCTTTATTTTCCGGATTGTTTTTTTATTTTTTGTTTATTTTTAACAACATTTTCTTTGTTTCACAGAATTTAAAGATTTCTATTCTTTTTTAATGTACACAAACTTCCTTTCACAAATATAGGAATAGCATTTGTTTACTTTTCCACCAAAAACATGTATACTAATACAAGAACACTGTAACTTTCGATTCAGATTTACTTCCGAATAAAACGTACACCTTTTTGTACGATAAATTGCGATAAAAAAAGAACTACAAAGAAACGAGGTAACATTTTATGCATACAAATGAATCTGCTGAAAATTATCTGGAAACCATCCTGATCTTAAGCAAATCACGTCCGGTTGTCCGTTCCGTAGATATTGCCAACGAACTTAATTTTAAAAAATCAAGTGTCAGTGTCGCAATGAAAAAACTCCGGGAAAGCAACCACATCACCGTAACTCCTGAAGGTTTTATCTACCTGACGGAAACCGGCAGGGAACTGGCAGAAACGATTTACGAACGACATCTTCTGCTCTCTTCCTGGTTAGAACGACTGGGCGTAGATCCGGAAATTGCTTCTGCAGACGCTTGTCGGATAGAACATGTTATCAGCCCTGAAAGTTTCGAGGCGATAAAACATCACATTAAATAAAACTAAAACCGTGTCACAGCAATATTAAAAAAGTAGAAGATTTCAGTCATCCGAAATCTTCTACTTTTTTATAAATACTCTCTCTATCACAGCAACTTGCTATTTATTTCCTTTTATAAGATTCTTTATTTTCACAAAAACAGCACACACAACAAGTACTGCAAGCCAAATCAGACCAACCAACATGAAAAACACAGCAAATTCATTGCCGATGTCCACTGTTCCAAAAGCAGTTCCATAGAAATCCGTCATAAATACTAAAAATTGAGATACAACAACTCCCACAGCAATCACAAACTGAGAAAAAATACGGCTATGATTTTCATGTAACTTTTGATATAGCTTAACCAGCAAAACCATAACAACCAGCATCACAAGAATTACAAGGACGGTCTTTAATCCCGCTGCTTTTGCAGTGTTTCTCAACGCTCTAACAGCAGCAACCGCAGCAACACCCGGAATTCCAGCGAATAACAGCGTTTCCTTTTTCTTTGCCTCCATTCCGCGTTTTTCATCCAGAATACGATATAACGCCTGTGCCTCTGGAACCAATTGTCCCACTTCATAACCACGAAGGCGATAAAAATCAATGATATAATCATAAATTCCCTTTTTCAGTTTTGTTGGAACGAGTAAGTCTGCAAGTCCCCGAACAAATTCAACGCCATGCAAAATCTCGGCATACTCTTGATTCTGAAAAAATCTTTTAAATAGTTTCATTTTTTCGCGATACTCTGGTTTTAACAAGATCTGAAATTCTGCAAGTGCGCGAATGCTCAATTCATGCAAACGTTTTGCTTCCTCTTGTTCGCCCTTATTCAACGCCGCATCAAAGTCATATCCTGACTCTTCCTCTGATTCAGTTTCCGTTTTTTCTCCACTGTACACTGCTTTCTGGTACTTCTTCTCTTCTCTGCGATAGTTCGTTTCATCCTCAACAAAGGATTCCACCTTTTCTCTTTCTTGTTGATTCGATTCCCGTCGACTCTCCACCGGTTCTTCTACAGCGCCTCTCCGCCCTCTGCGATTCCCACGTACCAATGTCATATACGCCTCGTGAATCAACTGAAACTCTTCCGGATGCTCTTCCGGATGAAATTTCTTCGATAACGCTGCATAAGCTGCTTTGACCTCTTCCACAGAACTCTCCGGCTCCAATCCAAGAATCTCATACGCCTTTAACTTGTCCATGTTTCATCTCCCCCTGACTCTTCATCGTCCCACTCATCTTCATCGTATTCCTCAATATCCACATCAAACGCAAACGGATCGTAAGATTCCATCTGTTCAATCACCATCTCCAAATATCTGCGATAATTCCGGATGGTTCTTGGATTCTGCTGTGCTAAGTAATACTCGAATCTGCGAATCAAATCTGACACATATTCTCTCATATGGGATGGAACTTCTTCAAACAACTCCTGCAGTTTTTCCATAACGAGCTTATTTTCCGATACATCTTTTGGATGCACTTTCAGTTTTTCAAGCTCTGCTGCTTTTCGCTCCACTTCCGCGTCATCCATTTTCTGAGAAATCACTTTTGTCACTGTTTTACCGGTAGAAACTACCGTCATATCTACGATCAAAATTCCATTGATATCATAGGTGAAACGAATATCAACAGACTCCTGTCCCGCCTTTTTACGCGGCACTGCGACATGCATCTTTCCAAGCAGCATATTATCATCCGCATAGGTATGCTCTCCCTGTAAAATACGGATATCAATCTTCGTCTGATTGTCATGAGACGTATAGAAACGTTTCACTCGTGAACAGGGAAGTACCGTATTTCTCTCCACGATCGGAGCCATATAGCAATGTTCCGGATCTGATTCATTTGCAATATCCGTTCCCAATGTAAACGGACAAATATCCGTCAAAATATAATCTTTCACTTCTTCTGCCCGATCCTTTACCGCACAGACAAGTCCAAGACCTTTTGCGATCATTTCATCACAGTTACCTGATACCAGAGGGGTCTGACGAAACAGATGCTGTAAATACGACTGAATCAAAGGCATCTTACTGGAGCCCCCAACCATGATCACTGCATTGATTTCCTGCACTGTCAAGCCGCCGTCCCGAAGTGCCTGACTCAATACCTTTTTGATTTTTGCCAATATAACCCCGCTTTCTTCGATCAAACGGTCATTGGTGTACTCACTTGTATAAGCCACGCCTCCTATCATTGCACTCATTCCGGCGCTCGCATCTGTCGTTAATCTTCGCTTGCAGCTCTCCGCCTGATGCAGCAGTACCGCATATTCTTTGTCTGATACATTGGCACGTTTTAGCTGATGTTCCTTTAAGAAATTATCTGCCATCAGCTCATGAAAGGTATCTCCGCCAAGGCGGTTATCTCCGGCAACGGAAACAATCTCTACCATAGTATCGAAACAATCTACGATAGAAATATCAAGCGTACCGCCTCCGAAGTCAAAAATCAAAAACAGCTGTTCCACTTTTGTATTAAAATAAGAGGAAAGCGCTGCCGCACTTGGCTCATTGATAATGCGATTCACCGTTATATTTGCCAGCGCTCCCGCTCTCTTTGTTGCCACACGCTGACTGTCATGAAAATAAGCCGGTACAGAAATCACTGCCTCCTCTACCGGCTCTCCAAGATAATACTCTGCATCATCCACGATTGAACGCACAACAAAACTACTTAGTTCTTCCGGTGTAAAATACTTCTCTCCCAACAGCCATTTTTTGTCCGTTCCCATATCTTTTTTGAATGAGGCCGCAGTTCGATCCGGTGCATTTACCAATCTCGCCTTTGCAATCTCACCGACTACAATTCTGCCATCGTCTTCCATACTTACTACACTGGGAGTCAGATAGGAACCAAAGCGGTTCGGAATTAGTTCCACTCTTCCTTCCCTGTAAACTGCCCCCAGTGAATTTGTAGTACCAAGATCAATTCCTATGATAGCCATAACAAATTCCTCCGATTCTTTGATACTACTATTATACGTTTTTAAAACAAAGAACTCAACTCGTTTTCCAATTCTTTCTTTTCCAGAACCTTAAAACTCTTTCTTTTCCTGGATCCGCACAGCCAGCAAATAGGACACCACTGTTATAACAATCAGAAGGACCGCTCCAATCCCGATCACACTTCCGAGAGATAAACTTCCTAATTCCCCTATAAATGCAGGAACTCCAAACCGATCTACCAGTTTCTTTCCGACAAACACAAGAAAGAAACAACAAACAAAACCTGCCACCATTGCCATCTGCCGCTTTTCTGAGCCGAATTTCAACTGCAGCGGAATCATAATCGACAGCATCAAAATTCCTGCCGCCCACGCTGCTGCCATTGTGATCAGAAGTGTCACAACATCATCCTTGCCATACCCTTTCACATAAGACAATATAAAAATCAAAATCATATTAATAAAACAAATGATTGCAGAAACCACCAGACAAAACACATATTTTTCCTGTACATAACGTTTCCTGCTGATTGGAAGAGTAAATAAAAATGCATTTCCATTGTCATATTCATCATAGGCAATCGTGCTCAATGTAAAAATAATAAACATAATAATCAGATAGGACACTCCAAATGTTGCCATATCAGAAAGAAACAGAAAAAGAACTGCAAACATAAACGCAACCATAAAAAACTGCTTTTGTCCCTTTAATAAACTAAAATCTTTGATCAACATTCCTTTCATTATTTTTCACCTCGAATCATCATTGTCATTACTTCGTCAATACTGCCCTTTTCCATCTCAACTTCCGGATAGTTTTCCTGATAATACTGTTTCTGGTTCGTCAGACAACTATATCCATAACTTTCTCTTCTATGACAAACCAAGTGCTTTTTATCCAAGTTTTCATACTGTCCTTCTGTCACTTTTAATACGGCATAGTCGCTTAACAATGTATCTGTTTCTTCATGTAAAACAATTTTTCCATCGTCAATCATGTACAAATCATCACACAGATTTTCCAGATCACTGGAAATGTGGGAACTGATCAGAATTGCCCGATCCTCCTGTTCCATATATTCTCTCAAAATATCTAAAAGTTCATCTCTTGCAAGTACATCCATTCCCGCCGTCGGCTCATCCAGTATCAAAAGTTTTGCATCATGGGAAATCGCTGCCAGCAGCTGCAATTTTCTCTTCATTCCGGTAGAGAACTCTTTAATCTTCTTATCTATCGGCAATTGAAATCTTTTACAGTAACGTAAAAAGTCTTCTTTTTGAAAGGCAGGATACATGCTGTCCAGCATGGGAATCAAGTCCTTAATCATCAGATATCCGCTAAATCCGGAATCTGCCAACACAACCCCCATCTGTGCCCGGTCTTCTACTCCCAGTTTCTCTACCGGCTTGCCGAACACTTCTGCTGTTCCGCCCTCTTTCCGAATCAATCCCAGTATAATCTTAAACGCTGTTGTCTTCCCCGCACCATTCTTTCCAATCAATCCCGTAATACATCCCGGCTGTACTTCCAAAGAACAGTTTAAATCAAATTTGTCATAGTGCTTCTCTGCGTCTTTTAAAACCAACATCTTACTCATCCTCCAATATCAATTGAAACAATTCCTGAAGTTCTTCATTGCTCATACCACAGCTTCTCCCTTTTCGGATGGCCAATTCCAAATCGGTTTCTACTTCCTTTTTCTTTTCTTCCAGCATCAATTCCTGATTCGCACTCGCTACAAAACTGCCTTTGCCATGTACCGTATTGACGAATCCCTCTTCTTCTAATGCATCATAAGCCTTCTTGACTGTCAGTGCACTGACCTTCAATTCCTTGGCAAGCATTCGTACAGATGGAAGGGCTGTATCTTCCAACAACTCTCCCTGCATGATTTTCGCCTTAATCTGTCCGACAATCTGCTCGTAGATCGGCTGCATGGAAGAATGATTAATAATTAAATTCATAGAATTCCTCCTTTTACAATAAACAGTATATAACAGTTTGAATCTGTTGTCAACTGTTATGTACTGTTTATTTTAAGGTATATATTTCATTTTCATATATTTCGTTTTCACGTATCTGTTTTATTTTCACAAGACGCAGCATTTCTTCTTACAATACTACATTTTGATTCCGTTTATATAAAACTGCTGTCAAAATCACCAACACAGCCACTGTCCCCAGATTGACAAATATCTCATCTGCTTTCTTCAGCAATATCAGTCCGATTGGAATCAGCGCAGACACGAAACCAAGGAGCAGTTCCAACATCATGGACGCACTCTGTTTAACAACACGTACTTCGCTCTCCCACTCCATCAAAGGTACCGCCAGATTGATACTCAAACCTGCCACAGATAAAAACATCGTATAAACAAGCGGTATCAGAATCAGCCAGATTCCCTCCGAAGGCGTCGGTCTTACCGCAAGAAACACAAAAACTTCTGCTACAACAAAAAAAGGAAGGGCGATACTGAGATTTGCTGCAATCTTTCCGTCTAATACCTGTTTCATTGTAATCGGGAGCGTTTTCGCAATCCACCACGGTTTTCCTTCCATAGAAATCGAGCATGCCGCCATCGGCATCATATTTCCAATCAACGTCAAAGCAAAAGGAAGGATCGGAATCAGTTCTATTTGAAACGGAAGTCCCAGCATCTGCAGCATTTTTTCTTCTCCTATGATCCAAAATGCAACAGCAGCCATTACAAGCAGCACATATCCTACCATTGTATTAAGCACATAAATGGAAGATGCAAAATATCGCCTCAATTCCCGTTTCCAGAGCGCTTTTAACACAGAGCTGGTATTCAGATTTCCCATTTTATAATCCTTTTTAGCTATTGTTGCATTTAAAGAACTACAGATTGCCACAAAATATTTCTGTAAAACAGCAAGTAAAATCACAGCAAACAATACAGAAACCGCCGCCAGCATCATTCCCGAGAATGCATTTCCTTCTGTTACAGAAGTTCCAAACCACTTTGCCGGAGGATAAATACGTCCAATCTGTTCAATTAGCATGACCGCGAGATTGCGCATCAAAGAAATATCCACTTGCTCCAAACTTTCCTGATGACCGATCAGGCTAAAATTCCCGAACATAATTCCAAGGACTAACAGCATCGACAATCCGATTGAGATCAGATTCTTATGCCGCATTCTTGCACTGACTGCATAAATGACTGCACCTGCCGCAGTGGCTGCCGCCAAAGGAATAGAAGGAAGTAGAACTATCCCTATCAGCCCCCACAGATAAAAGCTGATTCCCGGTTTCATCATCACCGCATACAAAATTCCAACCGGTAAAACCACAGCCAGACATACTAATAAATCTGTCACATACATTGTCAGGAAACGGCTGCTCACAATCGCAGCTTTGCTAACCGGAAGTGACATCTGTAATTCATAAGTATTCTGCTGAAAAATCACACTTGCCGCTTTAAAGAATGAAAAGCACAAAATCACCAGACTGACCATCATATACAAATAAAAAGGAACGACTTTTCCAACTCCAAGCCGAATCATTCCTATGGTAAACATGCCGAGATACATCCACAATAATACCATTAATAAAATATACAACATACCCATGCCGATAAAACGAATCCGTTTCTTCGTATCTTTTCCATAGCGGACTACATTCAAGCCGCAAAGATTACAAAGCTGAATTGCGGTCAGACATTTGATTTGATGCAGCATTTGTCACCACCTCCATAAATACAGATTCCAGCGAGCCTCCCCGGGTCAGCTCCTCTGTGATACCTTCTGCAACGAGCTTTCCCTGTTTGATAATTGCCACTTTATTACACAGCTTTTCTGCCACATCCAACACATGTGTAGAGAAAAAAATGGCAGTCCCTTTCTCACACATCTGATGCATTTTGTTTTTCAAAAGCAACATTGCCTGTGGATCTAATCCTACAAATGGTTCATCCAGAACCATCAATTTTGGCTGGTGGATCAACGCCCCAATAATTGCCAGTTTCTGTTTCATTCCATGAGAATACGAAGAAATCAAATCCCCCAGCACTTCTGTCATTTCAAAATCAGCAGCTTCCTTTGCAATCCGTTTCTCCCGTTCTGCTTTCCCAATACAGAATATATCTGCTATAAAATTCAGATACTGGATTCCGGTCAGGTATTCGTACAAATCCGGATTATCCGGTATGTACGCAATCTTTGCTTTACAGCCAAGCGCATCCTCCTTTACAGAAATTCCATCGACCATGATTTCTCCTGTTTCAAAATCATGAATTCCTACAATACACTTAATTGTACTCGTCTTCCCGGCGCCGTTATGGCCAATAAATCCGTAAATATCCCCGGATTCTACCGTCAGACTTAGATTCTCTACCGCAGTCTTTCCGCCTTTATATGTTTTTGTCAGATTTTGTATTTTCAACATCTCTCATACCCTCCAATTCTTGTTTCCATCGTTCTATCTGTTTCTGATTTTTCAATGACTTAAATGCCGGATGATTTAACATATTTAATCCACTTTCCAACACTAACTTTTTGTTTCTTACACCTTCTGCTCCCAAATCCAAACTTTCAAACCATTGATCCAAACAATCAAAAAACAAATCTCCATGTAAGATCGGTTCTTTCAAAAGCTGTTTCATTGCCCGCATGAACAATTCCAATCTCTCATACACTTCGTCTTCCTTTTGAAATCCACAGAAAAGAATCGCTACAGAGAACTGATATGCCGCTGCCGTATTGGGATTCAATCGTTCCAAATCAAACAATTCTACCATCTTGTCCGCCCGTTTTAAAATCTGTAAAAACCGCTCCTGATTCTGCCCATGTATTTTCATCAAAGTAATACAGCCACTTACAGTTTCCTGTATATTCTGATACAGTTCTGCCTGCAAAACGGACTCCGCCTGTTCCATTTCCCCACTCATCAGATATGCCTGCACAAGAAGTGTCCCCAGACGATTCATATGCTTAGGATCTGCACGTTCTTCCAGCACCTGAATAACTTCCTCCGCATTTCCGGTCTGCAATTTTATCAACGCCCACACTCCCAGTGCATCGTTACAGATATTGATATCCTGACATTCTTTCATAATATGCTCGCACAGTATAATGATTTTCTGCTGAATCTCTCTGCCTCTTGCCTCACTCTCTGCAAGCATCCAGTGGTTCAGCCATAAAATACATATCTGCAGCACAAACGGATAACAGGAATAATATTTTTTCACCAGTTCTTCACTTTGCCCCATCACATCCTCAAATGGCTTTTCTGCAAAATCCGCTGCCATCCGGTGATAATACGCCTTGATCTGTTGCTTAGAAAGCTGCGGATTATATCCCAGCAGCTCATCCACCGACACATCAAAATAAGATGCCAGTTTCGGAAGTATCAAAATGTCCGGATATGTCTGCCTTGTTTCCCATTTTGAAATTGAGGCTTTTGTAACTCCTACAAACTGCGCCAATTCTTCCTGTGTAATTCCTTTTTCCCTTCGCAACCGGATTAGATTTTCAGCAAGATTTAAAATCTCCATTTCCTGTTCACCCTCCTCTTTCAATTCAATATATAAACTTTTTTCTTTTCTGAATTTAGTATACGAACGTTTTTTTAATTAATCAATGGACACAAGCGATACTTTGCGATAAAAAATCAACTGTCACGATACTTTTCCTGAGAATTTCATAAACACAATTTTTTCAAAATGATTTTCCCAACCTTGTCTGCGTCTGTGGTATAATTCATAAGCGAAGTATCAGATTCAGAGCAGACAAAAAGAGCAGTTCTGAA
>ENA-ORSX01000322-ORSX01000322.1-human-gut-metagenome-genome-assembly--contig:-NODE-322-length-55172-cov-6.509589_pt1 | contig 55172 bp, 88 predicted proteins | sample MGYA00241904_ERZ509172 | MGnify/ENA primary metagenome ERZ509172 (study PRJEB26280, sample SAMEA2338795) | human gut metagenome | biome: human gut; feature: human-associated habitat; material: faeces... | reverse complement strand
TAATCCTGGTCCACGTATTTAAAATAAATGGTCAGGTGTTCCTTCAGAAGTTCCCTGCTTACGGCCCGGTTCACCACGCAGCCCGGCGCCAGTTCCACGTACATATGGAGGTATGGCCTCCCTCTGTCCTCAGTAAACTCCTTAAGGGCCGCCCAGTCTGTCACATCAATTCCGGAAAGGCTGATAACATTCTTAATGGAATTTTCCGAAATCCTTGTAAAACCGGCGATATCAATAATATCCGGTACCCGGTCGATGTACTCAAACCTGGGAATCCGTGTCTCATCCTCCTTGCTGGTAAGTCCCAGACAGCGGTAAACATCCCCTACCCGGTACCGGGCAAACGCCCCGCCTTTCAGCACGGTAAGGACAATTTCATACACCTCTCCGGCTGCCACCTCATCCATACATATGGTCCTGGGAACATAGGAGGGATCATCCAGATTCTTGTACATTTCCGTTTCCGGTATAAATTCATAAAAGCATGCATCCGGAAAAAAGTACAGTCCATTGCGGTTCCATGTCTCTGTCCCGATAAAACTGGGCTCTGTCCCCGCAAACACCTCCACGGGCCTGATGCCCCACAGTTCCTCCAGGTCATCTTTATAGCAGCGGTTATCTGTTCCGGCGCACAGAAATCCCTTCAGCCTGAACAGGTCCTTGGGCATCAGTCCCCGTCCTTCCTTTTCACACTGTTTCTTAGCCTTAAGATACCGCAGAGTCATGGAGGGGGGCATGGTGAACAGCTTTTTAAGGAAAGAGCCGCCCTTCTTACCACCCTCGGACAGGCTGGCAATACTCATGCTCACAAAATAAGCCACGCTGCCCATGCCAAAGAAGAAATCAATGCCCTTTCCCAGCCCCATCTTGAATCCCTTCTTATTCCGCTCGGAAAAGGTCATGTTTACGGCCTCGTCCACCGGAGGAAGAAACTCTATATGGAGCTCGTCCGACAATCCCAGGGGAATCAGGCCCGTGATATAGGGCAAAGGCGCAAGGCCATACAAAAATGTATCTCCGATTCCAATGTCAAAACTTCCCCTTCCCTTGCTGGTAGCCATCATCAGGCAGGTCAGGATATTATTTTTATAGGTCTTCAGCATGCCGCTGGTGTAGGGCGCCACCTTGATGGGATGCTTGCCGCCCTCCCACGTGGTCTGTATCCATATAATGGGTTTATCTGGAAGCATGTCCTCCTTCTTAAGGAGAAGAACATCCGCATAATCCTCATAGGCCGTCAACGGCACCATGGCCCTAAACTCCTCTATATTCTCCGGCCTCTTATCCTTTAGAATTTTCTTTCCAAGAGGGCTGGCGCACCAGAGTCCCATCTGCTCCTCCAAAAGCCTTCTCTGGATTTTCATATAAGACGCCATGTCCAGGTCCAGAAATCCGCAGTATTCCTGCCATATCCTGTCATACTCCTGATTGGTCAGCTTTTCCTCAAATGTCATTCCGGTTCACCGCCTTTTCCACAGTCTGGGTAATAAAAATGGTACCTGCTCCCGGTACTCCCTGTAGTCAGAAAATTCCTCTACAAATATAAGCCTGTCCTGATACCAGGCATACAAAAGGTTCAGAAAAGAAAGACAAAGGCTGAGCATCACCCGGTTCATATTCCCGGTGGACAGGCCCACGCAGAAAAAGCAGCCAAAAAACCACCAGATGCCTGGATGACGGCACCAGCCATACATACCTGAGCGGCAGACCTTGTGCCGATCCGCCTCCTGACAATACGTATTGTCAAAGGGCAATGCAAAATACAGCGTATAAACCAGTATGGCCAGAAAAATTGCGCCCGGAAGGAGCCAGGCTGACTGTACCTTAAACCCTGATGAGATACAGGCATATACCATCCTTCCTCCCACCACAGCCAGCAGCAGGTTTCCTGCTGCAAAAAGGGGTACAAACCACCTTTTCTTCAAAAAAACACGATTCCAGTCATACAGGAAAAACATCCCAAAGGCTCCTAATCCAAAGCCCCAATCCAACATCTATATCCCCCCTTCCCAACATATAAAAAGGAGTCCGCTCTCTTCATGATTCCAGACTCCCAACCGTATCTAAAATAAATCCTCCCATCTGTTCTCAACCCTTGGGAAATTATGTAAAGTATCATGTAAATAGTAACTATTTGCCGAATAGTATAAATTCTATCATAAATATGCCGAAAAAGGAAGGGATTTGTGCAGGTATTATTTATCTTTTCTTATAAATAATTAGGTTATTTTGTAATCATGCTAAATTTATTGTTTTTTAGATACAATTATTCTCCCCTCGCCTGTTTAAGGATACTCTGCCAGGATGATGATTGATATGGACAATTACAAGGATAAATGGATAAGTTGGATTGTGGCGCCAATGTTCCTATGGCTGCGGCAAAAAAAGAGACAGCACAGGCTGTCCCTCAAAATTCTTACCACATAAAATTTCTATCCTTTAGAATTCCTATCCCTTAAAATTCCTACCCCTTAAAATTCCTACCCCTTAAAATTCCTATCCCTTAAAATCCATTTCCGTTGTAAATTCCTTGCCGCAATACGGACAGGTGACACGAACCACAGGTCCTTCTAATCCGTTTAGGGTTTCGTACATCTCCTGTCAGAATTTCAAATCAGAAGCAAACAACTTTTCTATTGTTTCAACCGTTACCAGCGGAAGACTGCCCAGTTTTATGATAACATGGGATAATATAATAATTGCCGCATAATCCGGGTTCTGCATTACCCTTGGGTCCCTCATTGCCCTTATTTCGTCCATTGCTGTTGCCAGGCGCATAATCCCGTTCTTATGAAAATTTCCTTCCTCATCCATATACCCTTTCGGCAAAGTGAATTCGTATTGTGTCTGCAGCATAACCTCTCCTCTCCTTACGTGTTAATATTTAAAAAATACGGATATTTCCAATATAAACCACAGGGAATAAAAGAAAAAAAGCCCGGTAAACACCAGGCTCTCCACAAGCTGCTGACGGGAATCGGATAGTTCAGCATATATAAAAATAACGTAGAATGGAGGTTTTGTACTTCTTAAATCATAAGTCGACTTTCTAGTCGACCAAAGAAAAAAGCCGTTTCCGGCTTTTGAATTTCTCGTGTTATATGGTCATAGCTGATTCAGTGGAATCGCTTTATGTTCTGGATGTTCGTTTAGGTATAACCATGGGTTGTGTTTTATTTTTGTTGCAATATCTGGTGGTATTGTAGGATATACAGCTTCAAAAGGAATTCCCACGATTCCAATCACTTCGGGTTCTTTAGGTGATATATCCAATTCAGATAAATCAATTCCAGCCACTTCACATGCCTTTGCTCTCAATTCTTCAATTGATTTCGGTTCTATATGATAGAGGGTGGGAATCGGATTCTTCTTTCTTCCACAATAGAAATATTCCAAATTGCAGTCATCCCACTCGTAAATTTCTATATTATCCCTATCCATATCAAACATTGTTTTACAACGGCGTTTAATTTGTATTGCTGTTTCATTGTCATTGGCTTGCAGGTTTTTAAAAAATTCCTCAATTGGCAAAATAGATGTAATTATAATCAACTTACATTCTATAAAGGCTTTACCATGGTATCTTGCACCCGCCATACTCTCTGTGTTATTATCTACCAGTTTCAAAAAACTAGTCAATTTCATGCTTGATGGGCGTAGTTCATCCAGAATCATACATGGATGACTGTCATATGTTTCTACAGGGTCTCTATCTTCACCACTTGTAGCATAAATCAATCCTCTTGCTTTTGCAGTCATTTTTGCATAAGTTGTCTTTCCTGCTCCACTTGAACCATGTATGTATATAACTTCTAAGTCACGTTCTTTGTTACTATTTAATTTTGTTTTGATAATTTCATCAATTGCGTTATTTAAGTAGCTTCTCAAAGCTACTCTGTCGGAAAAAGCATAATTTTCATGAAAGTTATATCCTCGGAGCGTTCCGGCTTCCACTTCCTCTAAAATACGTTTTTTCAACTTTTTCATATGATTTTCGTTAGTTAATTGTGCTTTTTCTTTTTCAGCCAGTTCAGCCAAAAAAACATTATAATCAAACGAACTAATTACCATTGACGGGTCATATTGGAATTTCTCAGGATTATTTCTATGAATCAAATAGGCACACGCCGCCGCATACGAGGTTTCTATTTTTCTTATACGTTGTGCCGTTACATCAAACCAATTTGCGATTGTTGAGAATTTGTAACTATTGTTCAATCTTAACATGCCATGTATATGAGTTTTTTTGAGATTACCAGCTTTATTTTTAATATCGTCAAGTTCATCCTGTTCTGTATATGTATCTTTATCGTGTACTATATAAGCATAATCCAATATAATACCTCGTTTATACAAGTTATTAACGATATTCTTGAAACTACTTTCACTAGTATATTCAATTTGATTCTGGAATTCACATATTACTCTGCATGGGTCAGTTACTTTTTTTGCTTTGGACATAGCTATCCGCCACCTGCTTTAATATTATCTGTACTATCTGATTCTTAGATAGTCCTAATTCCTCACTCCGCCTTGTTATCATTGCCATAACCTCGTCCGTCATACGTATTGTCATAGCATAAGTATCTCTCTTTTTCATTAATTTGAACCTCCTAGATTAAAGAACATATGCTTATGTTCTATGGATAGTATGTCAGAACGGTTTAAAATGAACCACATATTTAGAAAATTTTTATTCATAGATTATAATATTGTTTAAAGCAATCTATTTCGGTTCGTTTTGGTATTTTGGTATTTTTTAATTTCCGACCAAAATGTCAAGTGCTATTGGTCGGAAATGCTTATATAATATAAGATTGTTTGATTTAGTATTTTTGTATTGCAAAAACAAAAAAAGCTGTTACCCAGCTTTTCAATCTTTAACATATTCAATTAAATCTCCTAAACTGCAATCAAAGTATTCACACAATTTACATACTAAATTAGCATCAATTCTTTGAAATTCGTCACGACAATACCTGTTAAAATTTGAACGTGGAATATCCAGTTCTTTACATATAGTATTTTTACTGATTTCACGTTCTTCTAAAAGCTCATTAATTCTCATATGCAAATGTGCCATAATCTCACCACCCTTTATTAATTCCATTATATCCAGTAAATATCTATCTAGTAATTCACTGTATAGTGAGGTATAATATAGTGAGGTGCTTGCAAAAAGTTTAAAACTGGAGGAAATTGATGGATACTTATGACTATCAGCATGAAATAGGCTTTATCAATGAAATGGAAACAAAAATTGACACTTTATCAGAGGGAGAAGCAAAAGAGGTATCTGAATTTATTGATACGCTCAAAAAAAAGACTGTACAGGAACAAACCTTACATTCTTTAGAATGGCTTAGAGTTGCAATATTACCAACGTTACAGGTATATGCAAAAAAAAACATGCTCCCTCCTCGTTATAGAGGAGGCTCATGATTCTGTAATAATGGTCACACTTAAAAATGATATTGGATATGATATTACAAAAAATAGCAGACTTATAAAAATGCTTTTTAATTTGGCAGACTTTATAGGAATTGAATCCGAAGATGGAAAAACCTGTATTGCACTGGTATTTGATAGTACTAATCTTGTTCTGTAATAACAATTTGGGCACTCTTTCGGAGTGCCCATGCTTACAATTCTATATCCACTTCACTTGAATCGATACATTGTGTTTCAAAATGTTCCCGTTCCCGTTCAAATTCTTCTGAATCATACGCTAATACCTCTTTCTTGATATATTCATCAAATGATGTAATTGTATCCTTTTGGGTCTGTTCCAAAAGCTTCAGACGTTTATAAGCATAATACAGAGCCTGTAAGACCTCCTTAACACTATTCCTATACTGTTCCCAGTCTTTTAAATTCATAACTGCTATAGGCTTTTTTCTATACCAAGACCGTTTGATTGTTAAAGAGGGTATTATAATATTTTCTGTATCAACCCAATCAAGGTATATTCGTTCTCGTTCATCCATTAAAACCTGTTCTATTATCTCATCTAAATCATCATCATTTATTGTCACTTTTAAAATCTCCTTTTTACCTGCCACGTTCCCGATTCAATGTAAGAGTATGAGCCGGTGGTTCTTTACCTATGGCGATTTTTATTGATTTGTTTATTTTCCCAAGAATATATGGTTTCTTTTCAAAAACATCTGCTAGTCTATCAATAGCTTGATTCTCTAAATTATTTAATGCAAAAACTGTCTCCTGCTTTTGTTCAATTTTTTTATTTAATAAGCTTGCTTTGTATTTGCTTTGTTCCTCATGCTGTCGGTCAGAACCACGTTCACCACGTTCTAGACCATGTTTACTTGCTACCTGTTCAAAAAATAAGTCCTGCATCAGTCTGTATGACTGCCTACCTCCACGCTCTGCCCAGAATTGACTTCTGTTAATGCTTGATGGTTCATCCACATAATCATAAAGTATTTTTCCATCTGTTCCTCTGGCTCTAATCGCATGACCTTGCTCATTTCGGATACAGCGACCTTGCTCGTCCTTTAAATATACATCTTTACGTTTGGATTTACCTGAAATAACTGGAATATAATCAATGTGTAAATGTGGTGTTTCCTCGTCAAAATGAAGCGTTGCTGAAAGTATATTCTCTTTACCTATGTACTGTTGAATGAATTTTAATGAATCATTAAAATACTGTTGAATCTCTTTTGGAATATCTGACCTTTCCCATTCCCTGGCTTTCATTTTATCCCAACCTAAATTTTTAAAATAATCCGGTGATGCAGTTATTATGACCTGTTCCATAGCAATTTGATTTTTCTTTCCAGCAAACCTCCAACCCATTTGATTTACTTTAATTTTCCAAAGTTGATAAAGTGTTTGGTTTTCTTTATTCCCTAATGTAATATTTAACCTACTTCTTCGTTCGTCTATATTGGTATTTTTATGGCTATACTTATGTCTATATTCTTCACGTCCTATACTGTTAATACTACCGCTAGTATAGCTTGCTATTCTCATTATTTGGCTTACCATTACAGCCCTCCTAAGCATTGTTCTGTTAAAGAGACAGATTCTATTCTTACATAAGTATTATGTAAGATGACTGTCCCTTTAACTCACTAAAGGGACAAGGTCCCTAACGTTCGTCCGCCGGAGGGTCTGCGACGCTTCTATAAGGGATAAAAGTATTTTTCCTTGTCCCTATAGCATGGCTGGCTTTAGGATATCATCCCGCTATACATAGCCTACGAGAACCGGAGGCACCTCGGCGATGCTCCTTCCGGTTCCGCACCCAAGATACTAGCGTTTCACAACTGACAGCAGTAATCAAGGGAAAATTCTACTCGGATACCCACAAATTACAAGACTGTTTTTCGTACTTTTTTTATGGTAAAATTAAATTAACTTATAAAAAGCTAATCAAACACAAAATTCCTCTCATACTAAGTTCATAAAATTGATTAGTGAGGTTTATAAGTTATATGTTAGATAAGTCAGTGTATCAGAACATTGACAATTTAATAGAGTTTGACGATGATTTAAGAAGTGCAATCATTAAAGCTATGCACAATAAGTATTTGAGTATGCACAAGAGTGCTGTTTGGTTTGATGAAGGTAAACAACTTCATTGCACAAAGTTAGGTGGCAAGAATAAAACAAGTAAGACTATTGAAGGATTGAATAAGAAAATCATTGATTATTATAAAAGTTTTGATTTATCTTTTCGTACTGTCATGATTGAACAACTAGATAACAATCTGAAATTAAAATCTATTGTACAAAGTACATATGATAGATATATTAATGACTATGACAGATATGTTATAGATAGTGAATTGGATAAGATACCTGTAACAGAAATTACAGCCAAACAAATACGGTCATTTCTTGAAACAAAAATCATAAATGGGATTAGCAAAAAGAATTTTGATAATCTTATAGGGTTGCTAAATGTAGTTTACTTTTATTCTGAAATGACTGATATCAATGTTAGCAATATTAAGAAACTTATGAAACTCAAATCTAAGCAGTTCGATAAGTCTAACAAACGGCAAACTGCCGAAATAGCATGGACTGATGAGGAACAAGAAAAGCTGATAGCATATAGCAGGATACATAGAGACATAAGGGTTCTGGGAATGATTTTTATGTTGCAAACCGGATTGGCTATTTCAGAATTGACACAGTTACATAAAGCGGATGTGGATATTCAAAGCAGAGAATTAACTATCAAGCGTATTGAGATTAAATACAAAAAGAACGGTAAAACCGTCTACGATGTCAGTCAAGAAGATTCAGCTAAAACCGAAAATCGTCTTGAAACAATGCTTTTATCACAAAAAGCAATCCAGACCTATAAAGATATTATTACATTATCTAAGGCCAAGGATGATAATGATTGTATATTTAATGGCTATTGGTCTTATAATTTCAATGACTATTTACGAAGGCATGTTCTTGTAGACCTCGATTTATCACCACGAGGACTTCACAGCTTCCGAAAAACATATGCTACTAATTTGGTGGATTCTGGCATTGAATTTAAAACAATACAAGAGCAGATGAGACATTCAGACATACAAACTACAATGAAATTCTACTATAAAAGTAAGTCGACTAAAAAGAAAAAACTTGAAACGCTGGACAACGTATGTTAGTCGACTTAGGTCGACTAGTCCTGGAAACATAAAAAAATAGCGGAAGCCTTATATATCAAGGCTTCCACTGTTTTCACATAAAGCTGCTGACGGGAATCGGACCCGTGACCTCCGCACTACCAAAGGGCAATAATTTTGAATACGATACGGAAAACAACGTTTTTACGTTACTTTTTGTGTCGTATTCTTACTTGTTTTTACTTAAAAAAACGTATTTAGACACTAATATACAGTGCATTAGTAGGCAAATAGTAGGCAAAATTTATGCTATGACATACTTGTAATTCAATACCCTTATCTTTGTCTCTTCCTATTTAAAGCCTTTATATAATTATACGCTAAGACCTCATCCGGAGTTCCCATGAGATTACTTTTAAGTAAGCTTAATTTGAAATTTTCATATGCATCCTCCTCCATATCTGTAATCATCATAAAAATTTTTACAAAATCTTTTGTACAATCATCCATGCTGTGCCCTCCTTTAATGGTTGAACGGGCCAGCTCTTTTATTCCCCTGCTCTGTCCCTATATCGGGACACTTTTTAAATTTTACTGCTGATTCAAATAAATCTACAATTCCAATATGTAACCCTTCGGCTATCATTTCGGCTTCATGAAAAGTCATGGATACCTCGCCTTTCTCAATTCGGCTTAGTGCTGACTTCGATACTCCGGTTATTATTTCCATCTGCCGAAGGGTTAGTTTTCTCTTTTCCCTTATTTCTCTCAGCAGTATCTTCATAAATACGAATATACCACTTTAGATAAAAAATACTACTGGAAATATATACCAGTTGAGGAAATTACATACAATGATATAATGAAATAAAAGGAGCTGATACATATGAAAGTAATACCAGAAATGCGTTTTGGATGTCTAACCACTAGGTGGAGCTGGAAAAACCATTCCTGCCGAAAAGTATGGAAGTGTACCTGTAAATGCGGGGGATATTGTTATGTAAAGGAAGATGCGCTTATTGATGGGTTTGTGAAACATTGTGGTGGGCCGGCGCATCAGGAGGTGAAGCATAAATGATTGACTTTACTCCGTTCTGGGAAACATTAAAGAAATCCAAGGAAAGTCGATATAGCCTTGTTACAAAGCACCATATATCCAGCAGCACTTTATACCGGTTAAAGCATAATCAGGCCATATCAACTAAAACCTTGGATTGTTTATGCGATATTCTGGATTGTGATATCTCAGATATTATGATACGTCGTTCTGGGTAATCGAAATAAAAGCACAAAATATTTAAGGCGGGCCCCGGTTATCAGAGCTCGCCTATCATTCACTTTCCACGTTTTAGGAATCTGAAAATACGGCGCAATAGTCCAGGCCGCTTTTTGCATACATTCTCTTTCTCTACTCCCATATCTCTTTCTTCTTGAATCTGTTTCCAAATTCTCTCGAATTCGATTGGTTCCGGGTCCGGGATGGGTAAGGGAACGGTCATGCGTTTGACTGCTTCAAATTCTTTTAGCAGTTCTTCATCCGAGTACTTTTCCGCCGGTTCTGGCGGTTCATCGTTCCGCTTTCCATCCATCTTTATGCGCCTCCTTTCAAGGCCATTGTACGCCTTGCAAAGCAGGGTTTGTCCTGGTAAATAGTGGTAAATTTTATGTCAACTATTTCTCGACGAAATCAAAAAGAGGCACCGTATAGGTACCTCGCTATCTATCACCTCCCATTGTTTTTATTCTAATTTGCTTTCCCGATAAAATTCCATATAGCCGCATTCATTGCACACATAGGCTATAGTGGGTCCTAACTGTTTCTCCTCATCTGGAATTTGATGGATAGCATCAATCCAAAGCATGCGAGTCCGTATTCTGTTTTCTTCCATATTGCCATTACATTTAGGACAAATCATATATTTCCATCTCCCTTTTTGTTATTTTTCTTTAAATATTATAGCAGAAAGAAAATATACACTCAATATATTTCACCCCCCTGCCACCACAGCGCTCTATTCCGGCCCGTCAACCCGGTACCTTTCCTTTTATCGTACCGCGCAAACACCTTAGATTTTTATATTAACGGCATATTGTTCATACTTTATTCACATTTCTATATTATATTAAAAATCAAGGAAGTATTTTATGCTTTCTCAACACGTGGCCGGCAATTATTTGTCGGCCTTTCTCCCCTATTTATATATCAAGAAAGACATATAGTTTCTATATGTTCTCTCATAAACGAGGCTGGCAGGAAACTGTCGGCCTCTCCTCTTTTTTCATAAAACCATGTGTTCATAATTTGTTCATATTTATCTCTTATATTGAAAATGTGGAACCGTGTGATTGATTCTGTAAGAATCCAACTGTCAAGAGCACATGTTTCTCACGAACGAAGCTGGCAGATAACTGCTGGCTTCCCTCTTTTATCCGGCCAACATCCTCACATTTGAAGGCACCTCGCGGCCGAAAATTCGGCCGCCACTCCTACAATGCTTCAATGTACCGCTTCACACCCCGATAGACTTCCTTGTACGGCAGTTCTTCCGCCATCAGCGTAGCCAGGTGCAGTTCCACCACTGTCTCCAAGGATTTTAGATGCATAAGTGTTCTTTGGTCTGCCTTATCTCTCCCACCGCTCTCTATGCCCAGCCTATTGTTAATAAACTTCGTCAATAGTACATAGTATCGGCCTGCATGCTGACTGCCCTGCTTCCGGGCATACTCCACGAACAACTTTATCTGGTCGGTCTCTGCCTTACGGACTTCCTTCGTTTCTTGCCGAATCCCCAGCCACTTCTCGTCTTTTTCGGATGTTACGTAATAGCCGTTCTCCTTGATAGAGAGAATGACATCATACACCCAATCGTTGAATGCATCTGATACTGGCTGCCTTGAGCGCCTGCACACTTCGTATACACCACGTTCCTCATACATGTAGACTTTGGCAGAATTCTGATTGAACTTTAACGGGGGTTCAAACTGAGCACCCGCTACCTCTACGCTAAACCGGTCAAAACGGTCGCGATACTTATTATGGATATTCTTTACCGCGTTGGCTGGGTCTTTATATTGCAAGGCATAGCCAATCTGTGTCCTGCTCATGAAGATATCGCCAGTCTCATTTACGTAAAAATCACACTTTGTTCCTAAAAAGTCTCCCTGCTTAACAAGTCTTAGTCTCATAAAATCTTCCTTTCTGCAATTTTGCATACAATAAAAGCCCTGGGAATCCCCAAGGCTTAATCCATCTACATGCTATTTTCTATCAAAGAATTCTTTAATTTTGTCTCCTGTAAGTTCTGTACACGTCCGCGTTAACTGCATCTGCTTATGCTTAGATTTTTCTGCTTGCCCCAATGCTTCCACAAATGCATGGGCAAGTTGCTTATCCTGTATCTTGATATCTTTCAAAAAGCTCTTTGTTGCCACACATATCACCTCCGCTACCTAGGCCACTACAGCGCCCCATCCTTATCCGGTTAAAACTCCCCTATGTACTGCTCTCCCTCTGGCGCCACATACAAAGCGCATTCAAGCGGATGTCCGGCCCGGGGCTCAAAGTAATAATCTTTGCCATCAATTACATGCCAATCGGTCAGAGCATATCCGTCAGGATTAAAATAATACTTGTGATGGTTTATAATCTGCCAACAATCCTTGTAATACTCTGTGGTGCTGTATGCATACCACCAGCCATTACTATCATGGTGCCAGCCCACCTCATACTCCGGCCGCTCTACCAGCGACCAGTCAGGACGTCCATATCCGTCAATCCTGCTGTTATCTAAGCTGTACTCCTTACAGCATACTGCTCCGCCATTGGCAACCACCTCGCTGCCGTCACTGGTGTTGCCCTCAATGGTCCTAACCTTAGTCATGGTGACCTCATAGACGATGCCTGTATGACAGATGCGCTGGGAATTTTTAAAAAATATCTGGTCCCCCGGCTGTGGGCCGTCCTTGTGATACTGTCCCTTGGTTTTATAATACTGAGCCGATGTAGGGGTGTAGGCGGAGAATCCACCACACAGAAGCTGCTGCGCTTCTACCTGGCCAAAAGCCTGCACAAAGCACCAGTCCACAAACATGTCACACCACGGCTGCCCTTGGAGGGATGGATACAGGTCCCTGGCATACTTGGTGTAATTGCTGCTGCCAGCATTCGCAGTCTTATTGTCAAGCTGGCTGTTACTGCGTTTTTCCAGATATCCAATCTCCTGTCGAGCAATGGATAAAACCTTGTCTATTGATTTCATAGTGTTTTCCTCCAATCAAAAAGGCCCAGGGATATCCCCAGGCCAAAAGTTGTGACGTCACAAGTTGCGATATCGCAATTACTGTTTACCCTCTATGAGCTGTTTAAACGCCTGGTGCAGGCCCGTACTTGCCAGCCCGCTAAAGGCCCCGGCCAGGATGATATCCGGGCTTACCCCGCCCATAATCCAGATGTTGAGAGCCGTGCCCAGTAGGGCCACCATGGTAGGGATGTATTTGTTATCCAGGTCTTTCACCCACTTCTTTGCTATGTAGCCTGTAATCAGGCAGATTCCCACAATGACCACCACTGTGTAATTGCTAAAAAACGATAAATCCATACTCTATTCCTCTCTTTCTGCCGGCTCCTCCGGCATCTTCATAAGCTTGTCCTTAAGTTCCGTTGCCACATCATTGCCGCCCAGGACATGATATGCGTCATACATCCGCTTAACATTCTCTTTTCCATATATCGGGCAAAATCCCTTATCCTGATAATGATTATAGGCCTGTATGATACGGTCCCGCAAAAGTGCCTGCATACCGTCATGGAGGGCCGCTGTCTTTACGGATTCCTCCTTTTGCCTCTTGAGTATCTGACGATACCCACAGCCAAGAAGAGCAGAGATGGCTACGAACAGCCATTCCACCCAGTGAGCATTTATGTATTGTGTTATCACACCCATGATGTCTCCTTACTTTGTGTAGTCCTCTCCGGTAATCTCCTTGTAGTCCGCCTCGGACAGTTTACCCGCGGCCACCAGGGCCTTAAGCCGGTCAATGTCCCATAATCTCGGGTAATACTTCTGCGCCAGTCCTTTTACATCCATGGTCTCACCTCCTATAAGTCTGTCCCGGTCATCACAGCCAGGAAATCAATGTCAGCCCTGTTATGCTCCACCGCGGCCTCTACACCCGGCTGCGATAGCGTTAGGAACGCCACACGGCCATATACAGCCTCTGTGGTGACGGCTCCGTCCTCCCCGTATTGCTCCGGTGTAATCAGGTAATGGTCGTCAATACTCTTTGGGTTATCCAGCACCGTATAGCCATCATACACGGCCAGGGTGCTGCCATCCTCGTTGACAGTCTTAATCTGCTCCGTGGCTGCCGCATCCGCAAACAAGGCCACGATATCCTCCAGCGGTTCCATAGTCTGGAAGATAAGCCTCAGTGTGGTGGGCGTGGAGGATGTACCGCCGATAACCAGCGGATACTCCTTCCCATTTTTCAATACAATCTTTTCATTCATACATTTTTCCTTTCCGCCTAGCCGGACGCCGGGCAATAAAATAAGCCCCCTTTAGGGACCTGATTTACGGGTTTCATTCATATTCAAAACAGCAAGTCAATCCCTTCCATAACTGCCCTCGCTTCCAAAATCGCAATGTACGCAGTCATAGCCTTAATCTGCATATTGTACGTACTTCTTGGGCATGTCGGGCTGAAATTCAACTCCCCTTTATCCCATTTTTCAAGCATGGTATTCAGTTTCTGGTAGCGAATAACCACCTGATAATACTCTGCTCTGAATCTTTCTTTATAATCTGTGCTATTCATCATTTCTACTGTGTTATGTAATTCCATTTTTCCTTCTTTCTCCGACGCTTATCGGTTGGTTTTTAAATAGCAATTTAGAAAATCTGAACATTGATTGGAAATTGATAGGAACTGTTACCGGACAGTCTCCAATAACGCTACCTGAAAAGTTTGAACAACTGCTAATTAAGATGGAGTATAACAATGTTATATTTTCGGTGTATGCACTAAAAAACTGGCTGTCATCGACTGCAAAAACATTTCGCACTGGTTATGGTATGAGTGATGGTAACTATTCCGCTTATATTGGCATTAATGTGTCTCTTACACAAGCTACTCTTGAAGCATATAAGGTGGGGAATGTTGTCAATACAAATAGTACATCAGTAACGGCTTATTACAAATGATGATTATTAGCGATAATAAACAGTAAAGCTGAAATTTGATTTATTATCTGCTGCGTTTATAAAAACAGAATTTATTGCAATTGTATTGGTGATGGCTATAACTATTTTTACATCCCAACCATTTGCGTCACGACCACAACCAGTCATCCAATTACCAGTGTTTTTACCAATCTCTGCTTTTAATATATTGACACCACATGTATATGCGTAATCCGAAGTACGGTAAATCTTAATCATCAACTCATTATATTTTTCAGGTAACGGGCAAGTATCTGTGGCCTTGTATGTACCATTTAATTTCCATTCTAAATTGCTATCTATGTTATCTTTTACCTGCTTAAGGTACGCGCTGGATGGGACCTTATTTGTATCTGTGGACTCTGTCTGCACGATATCAGTCTTTTTAAGATAATCCGCCAATTTCGTGGTAAGGGCTGTATTGCTTACCAGCTCCAGGGCAACCTTACGGGCCAGCGCATCCAGCATGGCCTGGGCATTACTGTCCGCTCCGGCAGCTACGACAAGCCCCTGTGTATCTGTTGCCTTAACGGATGTTGCCGTACCGTCAAATTCCGTAACCCCTGCACACTGTTCTGCATAGCCTTTAGCTGCCTCGCAGTATGCCTTTGCATTATCTTTTGCATCTCCTTCTTCCACACCTCCAACCGCATACCTCTGTGACTTGCTTGCATAATATTTTGCATTATTGCCTTCAAATCCGGTGCCTCCGATGGCCCAGCCCTGCGCCGTACTGGCTGCCTGTTCCGCCACACCTTTGGACGTCTGCGCATCCAGGGTATACTGGCGGATGGTGGACATGACTGTAGGCTCTAATTTCGCCAGGGTGATTTTCCCGTCTGGTATGTCCGCTGATATGTTCTTGCCATTGACTGTGAATCGTATCCGGTCCGTGCTTGAGAAGGTATACGTGTCTATAAACTTGCTTAGGGATACCTTTTGTTTGGTCCCGTCGGCCAGCTCCAGCACAAAACTATCACCCTCCAGATAACAATTAAGTGCAATCTTTTCAACGGCCGTGTCGTGTGTAAATGTGGAGCCATCAAAGCGCGTGAAGGTCATGATGCCTGTGGTATCATCCATGGTAAAATCAATAATGACGTTAGCCATATCCGCGGCATCCGCCTTGTCCTGGGCCAGTATCAGGATACGGTTATCCATCTCATTAATGCCATCCTCCATGTGGTTTAAATGTACTGCATTAATAGGAGATTCAATACTCGGTTTATCCCGCCACGTAAATGGAGAATAGTATTTAGACAGCGTTTTCGCCGCCCTGCCCATCCTGCTCAGTAGTCCCACTCTTATCACTTCCTTTCTGTGGTTTTAGATAACTTTCCAAGGACTTACCAGATTCCAGTATGGTTGCCATACTGCCAAGCTGTCTTGCTGCCGCTACACCATGGGCAGTAACTGTATCCAGATAGTCTCTAATCATCTGTATATCTTTCTGATGATACACATATAACCCTTCATAACTATTCTTCTTATCCAACATTGTCCTCCTTTGACTCTCTGTCTATCAATACCTGCATAGCAGTAATAATAATAGGTATGCAGCTTTTATAATCTACATAAAACTTTCCAGTATGTCCGTCAATACTAACCAGCGGGTAATCTGTGCCTATCTCTTCCTGCAGGTCCAGAATCTCCTGTGCAATTCCGCCTATGCCTGCGCTGCCATCTTCCAGGTATGTAAATGACACCGCCCGGAACCGCTTCACAAATTCCAGTGCTTTACTGCGGCTTAGGTCCTGAATATTATCCTTTAATCGCCTGTCTGAACCGCTGAATACAGCATTGTGGAGAGTCTGGACCTCTCTTGTTACGCTCCAACCGTCCCACCAGCTACTACGGATATACAACTCTCCAAATGAGCCGGAACTGCCACAATATACGCTACTGGGAGAGATTCCCTGGCATACAATATTCTGGGATACATCCAGGCTGTTACAGCTTATAACATTTGCTCCAATCGTACTTGTGTTGGCTGTACCCTTTATTTCGGCTCCGATAATGGTAAGCTTGCCTCCTTCAAGCACAATTTTACCGTCTTTCGTTTTAAAGGTATTTGCCACCACGTCACCGGAAAATGTACCATCAACCGCATTTAACTTACCGTCTGCACTTAGGGAGGAATACGTGGATGTCCAGGAGAACCTATTTCCTTTGATGTCTATTCCATCCGTTTCAACTGATATTTGGTTAGATATATCTCCCTTATCGACCTTAAGTACAATGGAGTCCGACAACTGCTTAATCTGTGATGTAGTTTCCTTTTCTAAATCGCTGAGAGTACTTGATACCTCGTCAACCTGCTTTACAATGACGGCGGTCTTCCCTTTAAGCTGTATAACCTCATTTCGGAGGCCAAAATTCTGCCCCTGTGTCTTGGTTCCCTTTGCCTCAACGGTATCCATCATGGCCTGTATGCCGCTCATGGTCCGGGTAAGCACAAATGTAGCTATCTCTGTATCCGTGGTGACGGCCCGCAGGCCGTCTCCCACCTCTATCCACGGCATAGCATAAGAGACTATCTTAGCCGGACGGTATGTTTTACCAGCAATAGAATCATATATGGACCAAGCCAATTTGGTAAGGTCAGCACTCCCCAGGCCATAGGCCAAAAAGTTACCCTCCACTATATAAGCGTTGCTGCCGGAACCGACCACGGCGCCTATATCCCCATCTTCCTGCCGGATTTGCACCCGGTCAATCCCATCAATCAGATAATCCTCATAGGTGATAGTTTTATAATACTCCAGCTCCTCCGCGGCAGCCCATCCAGACTGTGGATACAGGTCATCTTCAGGATACAGGGTATCAGACGGATACAGGCCGGTATCCTGCAGGCTGATATACGTCAATATGCCAGTGCGGTCAAAGTGGCCGAACACACCATTAATCTCACAGATAGCCTTAAGCACATCCCGACCACACAATGATTCAGGGCTGATAGTCTTGCCGACCACCATCTCGTCATTGATTAGCACTGTCTGCTGCTGTGGTACTCCTATGTGCTCGCATAGACTGTCCCGCAGCTCCTGGATGGTATGCGTGGTATCGTCTGTGGGGTACATTGAATGGTACCAGTCTGAGACATCCACATCAAACTTAATCATCCGGTCATAGGCCGTGATTTTACGCTTTCTGCGGTCAGCCTGCTTCACTACACTGTCAACTACATAGATTCCATAGGCCATCTTATAATCGCCTATACTCAGCGTGGCAGTAAACTCCCGGCCCTCAATCTCCTCATCTACATCGGCTACTGTAACCACAAACTTAGCCGCCTCGCAGCTTCCCCAGACAATGTTACTCCCGGAGGACAGGTTTTCGGTAAGGCTCAATGTCTCCGCACATATCTGCTCCATTGGGATGGTCAGCCACGGTGTCCCCGCGTCGGATGGATACAGATTATCGGCTGGGTACAGGTCGTTTGCTGGATACAGTGTATCAACCCCGCCATTAAAAAAAGACAGCTCCAGATGTTTCACTGTCTCTTCCCTGTTATTGTCACCCCGGCACCTCTGCTTAATAATCTCTGGTACGTCCAGCACCTTACCACCTCCTTAATACTCAATTAGTGCAATACGGATGGGATTATATCGTATATCGTTTTCGCTGGCGTCATAATACGGGAATTGGATGTCTGGTACGTAAAAAGTCCCTGTAACATATGCGTTCCTCTCATCGTTCCAGTATTCTACCTCCATGGTCACACGGTCCGGGAAATATGATTGCATCCTTATCTTATCAGCCAGATGCATAAACGGTGTAGACCACTCAATTTTTGTTCTGGTATGCGGAAGCACATTCCGGTGTAGTATCCCATATCCGTCCTGGTAGGAATCTTCATCCTGTCTCTGGTCCGGGGTTGCATTGTACGATGCGTGGGCTATGAAGTCCATGGGAAACTCTCGTCCATTAAATTTTAATAACCAGCCTTTGTATACAGACATAAGCACCACCTCCTTTCTTGGAAAAATTGTATAAAAAGAACGCCCCGAAGGACGTTCTAATTATCTTGTTATGCTGTTCTTGCCTTTTCTGCTTTTATCTTTCTTAAATCTGAGAGAATATCCTGTATAGCAGGCGAATCATCATCACTGAGTCGGATTTCAAAGTCACACAATTCCTCATAAGTAAGGGTTGCTATATACCTTCTAAGCATTGGAGCTATGTCGTTACCTGCACACTTACCTTCCCTTAGAAGAATCCTGGAGAGTACCGGTATAACTGTATCGAAATATACCCATGTATCCACTTCCTTAACAGAGTACTGGCTTTTGTCTCTCCTGTATTCACCATACTGGTCTGTTTTCAGATTGTGGATATTAGCTATGCGACCAACCCTATTAGCTGATATTCCAAATATCTGACCTATCTCACCAGCAGAATATGACTTCTTTTCCATCTTCGGTAACGGTATGAGTTCCTCACCAGCCAAAACCTCACTGGCTTTGGATACCAGCACTGTTTTATATGTAGGCGAAAGCGTGTCCACCTGGGAAAGCTTAAGGTACATATTCGCCATTCTGGTGCGGGCATTCATATCCATAATGCGGATGCGGTCTGCCTGTTTCTCTTGCTTTGGCATTTGGTAGGAACCAGTCTTGCGAAGAGTTGGAAGTACTTCGTCTGCAATCCAATCTGTAAAAGCTTCTGCGTTGGGCTTATGACTTTTAAATACCAACTTATAAACACCACTCTCCGTAAGGAAATTTTCCCCAGCATTATTGAATTTTCGGATATGCAGATTATGCACATCCGAATTTCTAACCTTCACAAGCTGTTTTTTGTTAAAGTTCCGAACACTACTATTCACATCTGCTATCTCCAAGCACTCCGCAACATGCTTAGGATTAAACAATACCCTTCCGTTTAATTCAAATACTTCTACCTCATGACCTTCAAAAATCATTAATTCCTGCATAACCTTTTGTCTCCTTTCAAATTTGACAATTCGGAGAAAATAAGGTATGATAGCCCTAAGGATAGGGCCTGCCCTATTCCCTCATGCTTGAGTAAACACATGTCTCGCCAAAGTCAGTGTGTTTGCTCTTTTTTTAATTCGAGTTCCTTTTTTACAAGCCCCACAATAATGTCTGTAATAGTCTTGTCTTGATTTACCGCATAATGTCTCAATTCTTTATGTAGCTCATTGTCTACAACTATTCCTAACCGTTTCATTATGTCGTTCTCCTTCCTAGTGCTGTGTTGCACTAATTTTATCCATATTAGCACTAATTAGTGTTTTAGTCAATATAAATATTAAAATTCTTGATTTTATGCATATTTTGTGAGATACTTAGTGCAAAAGGAGGGCTTATTATATGGGATTTGGAACTATTCTAAAAGATATCCTAGCTGATAAAAACATGTCTATCAAAGAATTATCCGAAGCAACAGGCATTCCCCTAAATACACTATATTCAATTACAAAACGTGATACTATAAATGTCCGCCCGGAAACATTAAAGAAAATCTCTCAAGCCTTGGATATTCCAACTGATGAACTTATCAAAAAGTTACGATATAGCATCCAACAAACACAAAAGGAATTAGCCGATTTACAATATCGTTTACATGAAGCCGAAAAAATAAGACAACATGAAATGGAGTTACGTGATAGACTATCTCGTTGTTTATCTGAATTAACCAATTACAAATTTACTGACGAGGAAATTGGTATTATTATCTCAACAGCAATACTATTAAAAGAACCACCAGCCACAGAATAGGTGTCTTTCTTATTCGGAGCATACCACATTCAAAGCTACATGTAAATACAGCTATTGTATACACAATTCCCATACCCTTATCGCATTTATTTTTATGGTGATAAAATATATATAATAGATGTAATAGACGTAAGCAGTAACATAAAATAAGATATTTTATCACAATAAATCATAATATCGAAATCAGAATATTTTATATGGTTTGTGCAATTTAATTATGAACATTTTGTTAACATTTTAAAAGCACCCGGTTTCCCAGGTGCTTTTTCTATACCTTAAACTTCTTTCCACATTTCAAACATGTGACCTCAATCTTCTTGGCGCCGATACTCCCGGCCAGCGCCCCGCCGATTACTCCGAAGGCCAGCGTACCGACCACAGCCTTTCCCATGCCAAAACCTTTTTTGTTGGCTGACAAGGATGTCGAACCGCAACGCGGGCATTTCGCTTGGTTATCGTCTTTTACTACATTACAAACCGGCCTTTCCTGCCTCTCTCTCTCAATATTCCTCTGATTCTCCTTTAATTTTTGTTTTGTATCATCTTTTGATGAACACGCTGCAAAAAAATTTTTAGAATTTATTTTACATACACCAACCATGTTTGAATACAGCCTATTAAAATCATCACGCTGCCCACATCTAAACCCAAAATCTATAGCATCCTTTTGCGGTAACTGGATGACAAAATGACCAGCACCAAACATGTTCTTTTCGTCATAGTATAGTATTATATAATTCTCAACTCTATCAGAAACAATAGTCATTCCATTTTTTGAGACAGACAGTATGCCATCTTGTAAGCAGATTGTTCTTCCTGCATTATCTGAAAAAGATAAGTTATCCATTATGAAACCCTCCCCATAACTGATATATATAGTATATCAGATACAGGGAGAAATGTTAATACGCTAATCCTAACTGTCTGCCAGTTTCTTTTCGGAACTCTCCTGCTCCTGATTTCCACAAGTCAACTACATCATCCTTATTCACCCCTGGCTTTGCGAGTATCGCCCTGAGTAGGTCATTCTGTTCCCTTAACAGCCGGTTCTGTTCCGCATTAGCAGTATATACTGCCGTTGCAATTCCATCAGTTATCTGGTCTTTATTGGCTACAGCAGACTTGCCACCTATACGTCCTACCATTTCAGGACCGGACTCATTGGCGATAAACAATTGCCCCCTAGCAGGAAAACCACCTGTAGCAAATTTCTGTACTGGGGTGATATCCACACTGGTTCCCTGTCCAATACCAACAGCATCAGCGATACCATCTCCAATCCCGCCAAAGAAATCATCTATTTTCTGCTTGAGCCAATCTCCCATGGATAATATACCATTCCACACTCCCTTAAGTATATTCTTTCCTATATCCATCATCCTTCCAGGTAGCTTGTTGAACCACTCAATAATTGCGTTTAGGATTTTAGGTACTTCCGTGCCTACCCAGCCTATAGCATCTGTAGCCCATTGTGTTATGGTATCCTTAAACTTGATAATTGCATCATAAATTTTTCCGGGTAGCTCTACAAAGAATGCTACGATGTTTCCAATAATCTCAGTAACTTTCCCACTAAAGATGCTCCATATTTCAGTCCCCCACTGTATCACATTATCCTTAAATGTAATAATAGCAGTATAGATTTTCCCTGGTAGCTCCGTAAAGAAGGTGACTACAGATTCAATGATTTTAGGGACTTCTTCGGTCACTGTGGTAATCATGTTATTAACCCAGTCAACAATCGTCCCTATAGCATATCCAATGGCATACCCAATTTTATAAGGCAGCCCATCAAACCATTTTACGATATCACTGATTATCCGGCTTATTGAAGTAGGAACCCCCTTAAACCATTCAATCAGGCCATTCCATTTTTCAATGAAATAGCTTGATACAGTATCCCATACACCTGCAAACCAGGCTGGAACCCCCTCAAAAAACGGGACTACTGTTCCAGTCCACCATGTAGGGATTGTCTCTGTAAAAAACTGTACTATTTTATCCCAATTTAATATGATAGCCGCCACAGCTGCCACTACTGCTGCTACAATAGCTGCTCCTACTGCGATTGCGGTTGCACTGGCCGCCGATAGCCCTGTAACAAATGAACCAATAGCCCCTAACGCCGTTCCTATAGCCGATGTAAAGGCCGCCAGTTTTGGAAAGCATAGAGCAAAAGCTTCTCCCATGGTTTTTGCACCACCAGCCACCAACTTAAACATCTCAACCAATTTAGAGCCCGCTATCGCTGATACAATTGCTTTTATACCTGTAACCAGTTTGTTGCCGGTTAGGAACGCTACAAAACTTTTAATAATGCTTACAGCCGCGTTCAATCCCTTAAAGGCCAGCATTGCTGTTGCAATCGCTCCAATTCCATACCCTATCGCTCTGGCTGTCTCCGGGTCAATCTTTCCAATAGCCGTTGCCAGGGCATCAATGCCTCCTGGTACTACAACATTTATGAAATCTGCCCCCAGTGCTGCCATGTCCTCGTAAAAGTCAAGCAGCCCCTCTCCAACAGACTGTGCAAATGGCTCCAGGGCTGTCCACAGGTTCCGCAATGCCTCATTGATGGCCGTCCAGTTAATCGTGGTAAGGAAGGAATTTGTTATGTCTATGAACCTCGGGAATCCTTCCCCTAATGCCCAGCTTCCAAGCGGTTTAAGGAAGTAGTCCCAGAAGTCCTTAAGGCCTGTCCAGACAAAATTGCCAAGCTGTGACAGCCCTTCATCCCATAATCGCTTTAATGCTGCTATAGTTGGTTCTGCGGCAGCCCTCAAGTCGTTGAACATGTCCCGTATTTTCTGGGCAGCAGCTTCTATTTCAGGATTTACAGTCACATCTCCAAAAAGCTCACCCGACATACTTCCAAAATCTGGTACAGCTCCTCCACCACCAGCGCCGTCCGAACCGCCACCACCTGAGCCACGATTAGAGCTTAGATTGTTTAACTCGTCAAACCCTGCAAGCTGCTTATTCATTTCCTTTGCAGACTTAGCCGCATCAGACATATTACCGGCTACTGCACCGGAGGAACCTGCAGCATTAGACATAGCGTCCGCTGCATCTGTAACTGGATTTCCGCCACCCGTGGCATCACCAAACAGTGCCGCTGTAAATGCCTTGAAATAGCTTGCAAGCACCTGGAGCTTGGATATGATGGTATTGATTACTTGGATGACAGGTGTGAAGGCATTGATTAGCCCCTGCCCGATGGTAGCTTTTAACGATTCAAACCGCAGGGTAAGGACACGGACCTGATTGGCCCAGGAATCACTCGTCCTTGCGAAGTCTCCAGAGGCATCCGAAAGTTGCGCCATTACGAACTGATACCGGAGCATAACTTTCTCCTGCTCAGTCATTTTCGCCGTGGTCTTACCAAAACCATTGTTTAATGCATACTGGTCCAGGGCTGTCTGGGTCATAACCACGCCCAGTTCTTTGAGCGATTCCGTCTCACCAGTAAAAATACTCTTAAGTTTTGTGTATGCCTCGTCAGTACTCAGGTTATAAAAGGATGCCACATCTCCAGTCAGGCCAGTAATGGCTGCTGACATCTGATATCCTGCCTCGCCAGCAATACCAAATGATTTTGCCATAGCGCCATATGTACCCATCATCTTTTTTGCTGATAATTCCGATAGGCCAAATTGCGATATGGCATTCTTGGCAAAGGCATCCACCTGCCTGTTTAGGGAGCCAAAGGTGACATCCACCACGTTCTGGACTTCTGCGAGGTCTGAACCAAGGTCAATGCATGACTTTCCAAAAGCAGCAATAGCACCAATACTAAGTACTGATGCTATCACAAGTCCGGCTTTTTTCCAGGCGTTTGCAACCCTCGAGGTTTGCTGCTCCACATGCTTTGTGGCCGCCGCTGTCTGTTTCTTTACCTTTTCAATCTCGTCGCGGTATGGCTGCGTATATGCCTCAATGACCACCCGTAACTTTTCTAATGTCATGCCTTCCGTCAGCCATCACCGCCTTTCCTTTTATGGTTATGCCTCAGTGCAAAATCCAGCATCTGCGCCTGGTATACAGCCACCTGCCTGGCCTGTACCTGTTTATATTCCTCTTTTTCTTCTGCGAATAGTTGGGGGAAAAAGTCCCATAACTCCATGACCTGTATGTTTGCACTGCCATGTACAGCCAAAGATGTATACTGTCCTATGTCCTGTGCCAGGAAGTGTATTTCCTTAAGCTTCTGCTTCTGTTCCCGTTTCATGCGGCGGACCTCACTCTCCATGAAATCCGTGATTTCAAGCAGCGAAAGCTGCCAGAAGCGTTCCATGGGCATCCCCAGGTCCAAGGCCTGAGGATATAAGTCATATATGATATCTGATACCGTCTCTACAGCAGGTCTTTGGCATCCTCCAGCCTCTGGTCCATCTTCTCCTGCTGGCTTTCGGAGAAAAAACCCGATACCTTATAAATCTCCATCAAAACATCCGTCATGAAGGAAAGCTGGGTACCACCATCTTCACAGTACCGGTCAAACAGCTTCTGTACATCATCATACTTGATTCCATGCTCCCAGGTTTTCATTGCCGCCTGAGTGATAGTCAGCATAGTGTTAAGTGGAGGCACCCCCAAAGAAAGGATGTCCAACAGATTCCGTTTAAACTTATCCTCCAACTGGCAGATAACAGATGTGGTAAGTTTCAGCTTGTACTCCCTGCCCCCCACTTCCCAATACGCAAATGGTTTGCGTTTCTTTCTCTCGTCTATGTTGACTACTTTACTTTCTTCCTGCTCTTTTTCAATCTCATCGTCAAATCCCTGTGCCATTAACTATGCCTCCATTCTTATTCTGCTACTGGGTCTGTAACTTTAATATCGCTCTGCAATGCCAATGTTAAAGTAAAAGCAATGGCGGCATTAACACCACCTCCGCCAATCTTGATGTTGCCGTATGCGTCATACTCAAACTTAGTACCATCAGGGAATGTTTCCCGGTATGATGCCACTTTTCCACTGTCACATATTTCGCGGAGCACACGGTAATCAGAATTTGCACTGGAGTTTTCATATGCAAATTTATATGCCAAGTCTCCAGGGTCCCCTATGCCCAATTCTGAATGTTTCATCTTATCCTTAAGCCTGGTATTATCCACTTTTTCAGGCTCAACTCCAAGGTCAGGGACCTCCTGCAGGTCATTGAGCATAACGTAGTCTGCGGCCCCTTCTTTCTTTACCTCGAGGGTAATTCCGTTTGCTAACATCTCATCAATCCTTTCCTATTGCGTGATATACACGTCTACTGCTTACATCAATAATACCTTCATAGCGCATCTGCTTGTGTTTCATACCGCTCGGGTCCTCTACATCCATGCACTGGATTCTTTTCAGGCCAAGAGGGGATATTGCTGCATCCACTGATACCGCGATAGGGGATGTGTTTTTTATCGACCAGATATCAATACGGTACCGGACATATGATTTTGACTCTCCACAGGTCGTTTCATCCGCCACCTTGTTATCCTCTTCCATGTACTGGATTGTAACATCCTGTTCCCAGGTATTCGGATAATGGTCTGTGACATTCTCCGTTACCGTGCAGAGAGCAGCGTACACCTCGTCCTTAACATTAATCATTACTTACACGCCTTTCTTAATTCGCGTTTCAGGGCCTTTTCCATCCTTTCAACCACCTTGTCCTCATTGTTTTTCAGGGCAGGATACATAAAAGGCTGCGCTGACTGCCCTGTACACTGGTAAAACCGTCCATCTGGTGTATCCAGGTAAAACCAGTGATATTCTTCCGCGGCTTCTTTGTCAACCTGGCTTTCATGTATCCACCAGGGAGACATGGTATAGGCCGGACTGGCTACAGGGGATATCCCGGCATGATTGGCAGCTCCCTTCGGTCCTGTTCCCATCTCAACGTACATAGCGTATGCTTTGTTGGTATACACAGTCCCAATAACCCGGTCGTCCATACACTCAGTCATGGACTTGATACTGTTTCTTAATTCGCCCTGCCGGACAGGACACAGAAGTTTTGCTTCTGCTTGTATCCGTTTGGCCTGCTGTCCTACCAACCGCTCCATCTGCTGGTCACAGACCTCTTCCAGGGCCGCAAACTTCCTTTCCAGCTCCTTTTGTCCATCAATCACAGCTTTTCCACCTCCAGAACCAGGAAACGATATGGATATATAGCAATCACCTTGTAATCCGGCGCCGCGGCGTCGTCAACACATAAGCATATCCCATCATTGGCCGTGATGACCGGGCCGTCCTTGACTGCATAGCTTACCTTACCTGTTCCCGGTACTTCCTTATAGGTCCCCTGGATTCTCAGGTTGCGGATATTTGGCAACCGCTGACCATACATCTCAGCCTGTACTTTTCCGCCAGCGGGCCACTCTTCGGCTTGGAAAGCTGCTGCCGGTCCATACTCCATATATGAGCTACCCTCACTGTCCTTTTTAGGGATTGCTGCCCGGTGATGGTACATTCCCAGCCTGCTCCGTCTTAGCCTCATACGTCCTGCCTCCTATCCTTGCCAGCCTGTATCTGTCCAGTGTGTCATAGATGTGCTTTGGGGCATTATCAAAACTATATGATTCTCCTCCTCCGCTCCGGCTGGCCTCTCCCTCTGTCCCCATCCGGTTAAGGGCTATCACTGCCAGGTCACGTACTGCCTTTTCCAGACCTGTTGCTATCTTTGTACGGCCTGTATAGGACAGCACGAAGGCTGTGGCCTCCTCCAGCAAAAGGGAGAGCAATATATCATCACTCTCCCCTGTCAGCTTTTTCATTTTTTCAATATCTGTCACATGACCATCTCCTTAACCATTGGTTATCAGGCGGGCGATAGGAAGGGCCTTGGGGTCAAACTTGATTTCCCAGTTGGCCTTCGCAAAGAGCTGCGCATCCGTTGGGGATTCAGTCCAACCAGAGGAGGGAATTTTAAAGCTGAACCCGTTTGGATGGAGGGTTTCCCTCATACGTGTGATAAGTTCATCCTGCCCACCGTTTTTCTTGGCGTCCCTTACAGTCTCAACAGGCACATCCACCCGACCTTTTGCAGTCCTGATAACTCCCTGTCCGAACAGGTATGTGGTGTACTTCTTAAGGTCCTTGTTCTCACCGGAGCCTCCCACTGCCACGCATGGTACTCCATCATCAATGATAACCGTATAACCATTGACGGATGCCAGACCCATGGGCCGCTGGATACCATTAGAGTCCGTCTGTTTCCAGTACTCCAGGAGCTGCAAATTCTCCAAGGTCTTTGCCACATTAGAGTGCATGACTGCCAATCCAAATGCCTCCTTATGGTCGCCACAGGCCTGGGTAGCAAGGTCGTTAAGGTCAGTCTCGGCAATCTTTCTCGGCGTTGCCGTGGCAGATGATAAATCCAGGGTGTGGTTCTCTGACCAGCCCTTCGCATGACCGCTGGACCCAGTAATACCAAATATGGCATCGGCGATACCAATGAGCCTCATCTGGCGCCGTTTCTGCCAATACCGTGATATTGTTGATATGATATGTCCCATAGGGTCAGCGCCGGACAGCTCCGCGGTAAAATTCCGTGCAAAGAATCCTTTTGCACGCCCATATACTACGCCGGTCTGGGAGCCACCTCCCACTTCCTCCACGGTGATGTCCGTCTGGCCATCATAGTTCTGGTCATCCCCGTCCAGGGTGTTGTAAAACGGGATGGTATAGATATTCCCACGTCCCTGAATCATCCCTGCAATCGTTGAGTCCTCAACCACTGCACCGGACTCTATCATGGCGGTCAGATATGGGTCAGGCGCTTCCCTCCACATCTCCAAAAATAATTCATCGTCAAATGGTATCCCAAAAATTGTTCCAGGCATAAATTAATCTCCTTCCTTATTTCCCAGAAAGCTGCTTATACAGCTCAGGGTTGTTTGTCTTTAACTCCAGCCTCTCTTTGTAACCAAGCTTTGCAAACCGTTCCTTGGTGACAGGTTCATCCTGTGGTGCCTTTTTCAGCGGCTTACCACCCTCCAGTTTCTTGTCTATCTGGGCCTGTACCGCTTGCATGAATGCTTTTTCCAATGCTGCGATAGATTTATTACAGCTGTCCGCATCGGTATAATTAAGCAGTTCTGCCAGAGAGGCAGGCAAGTCCTTTTCCGTAAGGGTATTTTTAGCTTCTGCCATCAGCTCCCGGCGTGTGATATCCGCTTCACGGGCTGCCAATGCTTTCTCCTGTTTCTGCGCAAGATACTGTGCTTTCTCTTCTTTTGTCATCTTTGCAAGTTTCTCAGCCTCAGATAGCTTATCATCAGTAAGTGCCTGCCATTTCTCCTGTGCTTTTGCAAGGGCAGTGTCAATCCCCTTCTGCACCCTGCGGTCAAACTCGGCCTGATAATCCTTGTTTTTCAGGACATCGTCAAAACTTGGAGCCGGGTCTGTTGGTTCTGCCTTCGGCGGGTCTGCTTTAGGCGGTTCTGGTGTTGGGTCTGATGGCCCCGGTTCTGCAAAAAGCTGCAGGTTCATCTTCTGATACATTGGTTCTCTTGTTCTCATAATCTCTATCCTTTCCGCCCCAGCCTGTTCATCTGCCCAGGCCGTTGCATAAAAATAACACCCAGGCATTAACCTGCGTGCTTCCATCTTATCAGCTATGTTTGTCCGTAGGCCGCTTCACCCCGCCGCCCAGAGGGAGATGTGTGGGACCACCTAACCTTTCTTTTTACGCTGTTTCATCTGCTTCTCCTTCGCTTCTGCTTCCTTGTTCCCTTTGACATTTTTATCATACCATTGTTCATACGTCATGCTGGCTGGTACTGTTTCTGTCCTGCCAGTGACTGGGTTCCTTGCCCTGCGCTGCATCTGGGACAGTTCCTCTTCCGATATATCGCAGATGGTTGTAGACCGGCACCATGGATGCATAGGCGGGCAGTTCTTTCCAGGCTGTTGCTCTGACACCTTAAATCGTTTACCGTCCAATTCCCTGCACACGGTTGACGTCTTAAGGTCCAGGGTCGCCACGTAGATATATGTCTCAATTCCACATTCATTATAGGACTGCATCTCCATCTGATTAGCCAGGTTGCAGGATTCCGTTCGCACCAGCCTCCGAGCATTGCCGGCACCCTGGGCATACTTATTGGCTATGATTTCAGCCACCTCGCCGTCAGTCCGGCCAGTTACCAGGTTGATAAGCAGCTCCTGTTTGAGGTCCTGTGCAAGCGCCCTGGTGTTATGCCAGATACGCCCTGAGTAATTGGTGCCGGACCACCTGCTGTTGATTACCTCATCAATAGCCTTTGGGTCAATGGTGGCAAAAGAAAAACCCAGCCCCGTCCGTTGCTGGATATCGAAAATGCTCCTATAATATGCCTCGTTGGCAAGGTCCACATAATGGCTGGTGCTCCTAACCTTTTCCTGCTTATAAATCTGCTGCATGGTCAGGTCAATCTGGTTCTGGAGCTGTTGGAACCGTTCAAGCCGTGCCTGGAATGCTGGGCTTTCCAGTTCTACAAGGATATCCGCTACTGTCTGCCCCCTTCCAGGTGCCCTTAATGCCTGTTTCAGCTCATCCAACGATGTCTTGTCCTTTAAGTCATTTAGCAGTCTATATGCCTCCGCGTCTGTCAAGTGATGCTTACGCTTGTACCGCTCAAATATTTTATCCAGCTCATGGCTGATATACCCGGATGCTTTTTGATACAACTCTGCTATATCGTCCGCGGTATCTTCGGCTGATTGCATATATTCAAACATCCGCTGGGCCTTTCGGCGCTCCCAATATGACAGACTACTCATCTACATCACCTGGGGGACTCCCATCATCCGGCGGCGGTTCGTTGCTCCCAAGACCAAACATTGCTCGTTGTTGTTTCACGGCCTCCTCGGCCTCCTTCGTAACCGCCTTGACCTCCCCGTCCACATCTGTCACGAATGGTATTTGTGATAGCAAGGTTTTCTTGCTTACCTTGCCCCACAGATTTGCGGTTATCTGGCTTATTTCAAGCAAGTTCTTCGGCATTGCCCTTGTGAATACCGGGCTTATTCCGGTTGTATCCACATTGATGCTTCTGGTTTTAAGGAAATTTGTAAAGAGCCGTATACGCTTCCTGAGCCCCTTCTTATAATATCTCGTCTTGATTTTCGTGATATTCTCCATCCCCAGCAGCTTGAACTCCATTGCCACACCAGATACATTCCCGGCAAAGGATTCGTCCGTCATGCAAGGAATATGGGAAAACTTATGGATATCCTGCTCAATGGCTCTCCTGAGAATCTCAATTCCAGATTCATCAAATGTCCGTGTGACATATTCCATCTTGCTTCCATCCGGCATCTGTACCAGCTTCTTCTTTTTAAGGGCATCCATTGCCCTGTCAGCTTCCGTGCCCCCGTCCTCATCCTCTTCATCATCACCAAGAAGGGTTCCATATACCGCCAATATGGCATCAATGAACTGCTCCTTGTCATTCACCCGGTCTGACATTATAGTGTTATAAGCATCAATCAGGGGTATCTGCAACTCGAAATCACCCATAGCAAGCTTGTTATTCTGGTATTCGACAATGGGTACCTCACCATAAAAGTGTGGCTCTGGTTCCTCGTTTACGGCCTGTGGCTCGTCCCTATCAAGTATGGTCATTACATACTTATAATTCTGAGTACACACCGTTGCCATATACGCTGTAGGCTTATGGCCGGTATCATCCTTCCTGGCATAATAATAGACAGCAAATAACTCGTTCTCCTCAATGGTATCGTCATGCACCATAAATGTATTAAGTGGTGACAGGTTCTTGATTGTAGGAACCGGCTCCCCTTCCTTCGTGTATACATACTCATAGGCCCGCCCATAGATTGACAGGTCAAGGCCGTTGTCTCCGTCTACCTCATCCACACCTGCATCTTCAAATGCATCAAGGAGTGGTTTTATATCCTTGTCGGAATTGTATGTCACTGGATTTCCGATAAAATAACTGCTGGCTGTATCGCTGATATCCTTAGCATGATTACATACCAGCCGAGTGTCCGGTCCATCCTTCTTTTCCCCTTCCAGTATCTTATGCTGCCCCTCGTAATACTTCAAGTTCTTCCGCATCCTTATGACCAGTTGCTGATGTTTCATAATGAGGTGGAGGATATCCTGCTTGTTCAGGTTCAGCTCATCGTATTTATCACCTGGATATGTAAATGTGTATATAGCCATCACCTCCTTTAATAAAATCCGTAGCTGGATTTGTTCTTGATTTTTGCCCTATTGTTATTAAGGACCATATAACAGAAATAGCGTACCGCATCCATAGCGTGGTCATGCTGCTTTATCGGTGCATCCTCTCCCCGGTTAACGGCCTTCGCGTCCCATATGTATGATGCAAATTCTTTTATGGTATTAACGCATGAGGCGCTGAATGCAATCTTTTCCTGATTTAACAATGTACCTACCAGACGTATCCCGTCCTCCACATCATTTTTTGCTTTGAGCACCGGATAACCAGCCTGCCTTAATGCCGCAATGAAGGAAGCTGCCGATGGGTCAACAATGACACCCTTAACTTTTATCCCTCCAAGGAATGCGTTGAAATCACTGACATATTCTGCATCCGTTCTCTGCTTTGCATTATCCCGGCCAGAATAGTAATACTCCCTGATGCAATACCATTTCCCATCCACACCGCGGTTCCACAGAAGAAATACTGTTGCATTCTGGGTACCGTAGTCAATGCTTACATATCTCCCCGAATTGTATAAGTTGGCAATGACCTTTTTAACATGCTTATCAACGTCAAACATATCATAGATGATGCCTTCCGCCATTGCCCACAGCCCCAGGATATAGCGCTTGTAGAAAACGCCGCTGTAACTTTCCCTATACCTGGCTTTAATCTCTTCGGATAGGCTCAGGTTGTCATCCATGGTAAAATGGACATATAACAGCTTTTTAAAGGATATCTCCTGCTTCTTCTCTGCCGCTTCCTTACGCTGCCGTTCTACATTCGATTTACCCAGATATCCCACTGAGCGGTCAATCCAGTTTGTTTTGAACCAATGATAAGGGCCGTCCGGGTTGCAGTTAAACCAGTATTTGCTTCCATCAACGGAGCATCGGCCGGTTGCCTGATTAACAAAGGATTCCGGCATCAGGGCTACTTCATCACAAAAAAGACCCGCCAGAGTGATACCCTGTATCAGGTCCTGGCTGCGCTCGTCCTTTCCGCCGAATATGTAGAAATTATTTGTTACACCGTTGCGCGATATCTCCACCAGATTATCCGCCCGATGGTCCATCACCTTATATCCGCGGCTCCGTAACATGATTTTAAGCCAGAACAGCACATTACGCCGGAAGGAACCAATGGTCTTTCCGCACATGGCAAAATTCTGGCCGGAGAATTTACTCATGGCCCAGAACACAAACGACAGGGACATGCATACCGTCTTACCGGAACGGATGGCCCCATCTGCTATGATACCATCATAATCCTTTACCGGGCTGCTCGGCATCCACCATGTAAGAATCTGTTTCTGCCTTTTTGAAAACGGCTTGAACTTAAATACCTGCAGCTTCGTGATGATGCTCCGCTTTTCCTTAATCCGCTGTATCCGTTCCTTCATCTGGGCAATGCGCTCGTTAATTCCCATCCACATCACCCCACAGACTTGATGCCTCGGCATCCATGGCGGCCAGAAATCCATCATCTTCCGTCTCTTGGTCCTGATTATCCATCTTAAGGGCTGCGATATCAAGCTTCATAAGTTCGATTTCCAGCCTTGCATCGTCAAAGCCAAACCTGTGCAGGGAATCAATCGCCTTCTGCTTCCTGGCCTGGACACGGGTAAGGGCATCCTCCACGGACTGTATCTGTCCCAAGACACCCTCATACTCCGTAACATCAACTGGCCCTTGGGCGCCAAAACCATCTTTCCATTTTACTGCGGTCATGCCATCGGCTTTCTTCTTTTCCTGGGTTCCTGCCGCCTGTTTGAGGTCATTAACGCGCTGTAGCATCCTGCGCTCCCTCACGGTCAGGAGTTGTATCTCCTGCAGCAGCAGCTCACCCTTATCCCTTGGCATAACTTCTATAAGTTCCTGCTCATCCGGTGTAAGGGTATCAAAAAAGAGGGATTCAAACTCCCCCGTCTTAACTGCGTTCTTATTCCCAGGCGGCCCGGTCCCCCCATGCCCTACGGCATTCTTATTTCCCGGCTGCCCGCCTCTGGATTTTGTTGTACAACGTTTCTTTTTCTTTTGTTGTACAACATTCCATTTATCCCGGCTCTTCCATACAGCGATAACCTTCTCGTCCTCATCCAGCCGGGCCGCGATTTCACGGTTTGTAATTTTCCCTTCGTGCTGTTTATATATTTCAAATGCTTTATCCCGATTGGGACTCCGCCCTCTTGGCAAAACCACCACCTCTCAATCGTTTCGTTTTCCAAATCACTGTTACTCTCCCATCACCTTCACTGTTTTATCCAATGTCAGCATCATGTTGCAGTTCAGTGCTATTTCCGATGCCCATAAGGCCATTAACCGGTAATCCGCAGCAGTTATCTTCTCCTGCATGGTACGTTCCCATATTGCCTTAGCAAGGTCCAGGTTCCTATCAGCAATAACAAGCCTCGCCGGTTTAACTCCTAATACTGGCTTCTCCCATTTCTCTCCCATGTTCTCGTCCTCCTTCATGATATATAAAAAGGCACCTGATTACTCAGATACCTCTTTTTCCGCTCTTAATCTGTTCAGTTCCTCTATCATACTATTCGGAACGATGCTATACCCAACCAACCGTATCTTCCTGGGCGCATCTGGTCCTATCTCAATCAGCCCCTTCCCTTCCAATCGCTCCATGTGTACTGCCACGGATGATGTGGAGCTAAGTCCAACCGCCTTACCTATCTCCCGTATGGTCGGCGCATACATATGCTCCTGCATGTACTCGACAATGTACTGATATATCTGTGTCTCACGTTCTGTTATCTTCATATGGATATCCCCCTATCTTAGTCATAATTATATGACATCCTCCTGGCTGCGTATCTGGTAATATATACCAATCGAAGGAGGCCCCGGACACCCTAAGTTTCAGGTGCCGGGAATTTGGTAAATAAAAAGGCGCCCATCTTTTGACAGGTACCTTTGTAATAGCGAGGGGCGGATTCGAACCGCCGACCTATGGCTTATGAGGCCATTGAGCTGCCAGACTGCTCCACCTCGCATCAGTGCCGGTTTCCCGGCATTGGTCCTATTTATCGCAGTAGGTACGCCGCTTTCTGTCCGTTTTGTGAAGCTATGAAGATAGCAGTAAGAACGTCAGCTTCTAATCAGCCGCCAAGTTGTGACACCCAGCAACCGTATTTTCTAAAGTAGGGGGGAAGGCCGCAGGCGCTTGCCTTTTGGCCTAATTATATTCTACAACGAACTTTCCGAATAAAACGAACTATTTATAAAATATTACGCTCTTTTAAATATTTATCCCTTAGCATAAGTCTTGGATAGTCTGGACTTTTGGAATATCCTACCTCGGATGCTATCTTCACCCAATTCATCCCCTCTACATAAAACATTCGAAATACACATCTGGTCTGCCCGTCCTCTATAGAATTAATCCACCTTTCCACGGCTTTTACCCGTTCCTTTTTGCTATTAAGCACTTTCTTTCTATGCTCATATAGCGGCCAGTCAAACCCTACCACGCTCTGGGGCCGTGGGTATCCATCTCTATAATCAAAAATCGTGCTGTTATTAAATCCATTATCCCCTTTTTTCATTTCCACCAGTTCTGCCTCAAGTATCGGTATCTCCCGTTTTAAGCGCCGATAGTTGTTAAGCATATCCCTTGTTATTTTCAATCTTCTCTCCTCCTATACAGACACACGCTCCCTAACGCCCCGCAGGGTATGTGGCGTGGACTGTGCATAATACTGTGATGTGACTGCCGGACTAGCATGTCCCAGGACCTCCTGTATGGTCCCGATATCCACCCCTTTGTTTTTAAGATTCATTCCCAGGGTCTTTCTCATCTTGTGCGGATATACCCTGCAGGTGAGTCCGGCCCTCCTTCCTATGGCTTTCATAATGTTTCGGAAGCTACAGGTACACATTTTACCATATGGACGCCTGGAACTCGGAAACATGTAGGGAGAGCTGTCTATCCTTGTCTCTAGATACAGCTTATAGTAGTGCTTGGCATCGTCATCCAAATACAGAGTCCGGTATTTCCCGCCCTTCTCGCCCTGAATCCAGATATCTCCTGTTTCCAGGTTGACCTGCTCCATGGTAATCTCTGCAATCTCTCCCACCCGGGCGCCGGTACTGCGGAATACCTCAATGATGGCCCTTTCGCGCTCATTCTGGCAAGCGTCTCTGATACGTATGATTTCCTCCGGGGAATAGTAATCAATGGGTTTTAAGATTACTTTCTTTGGCTCCGTGGATTCCACTGGGTTGTCAGCAATAAATTTTGACTTCCGCATCCAGGTATAAAAGGCTGACAGAAACCGGCGCTCATTATTGTATGTAGTAGTTTCCAGCTTACCGTGCAACCCCTTACGCCGCTCATATTGTGCCAGATACCACTCTATGTCTGTCTCATCCACCTGGTCCAGGGACTTAGTATTTATAACCGTTATCAGCCGTTTAATTGCTCCCAGGTATCCTTCCAGCGTTCCGCGTTTTAGGTTCCTTTTTTTAATCATAAAGAGCTGGATAAGGTACTTATTCTGCTCTGCAATACTATCCTGCCGCTCTGCTGGCAGCGTGGTAATCTCCTCCATGTTTACTCGGACAAGTTCCTGCTGCATCACCTGCTCCAACATTGACAGGATGGTTTGCTGCTGGATGTAATACGACATTGCTACCATAACATTATTAATAATTTCTGCTTTAACTGCCTGTGTACTCATATCATATCCTCCTCACATATTGATTTATCCACCTGAGTAGGGTATAATATACTCAGGTAGTTACTATGGGAGCGGTGGTAGCATCTTGGCGGGTGTCCACCGCTGTTTTATTGTTTCGTACATACGTTCTTCCAATCTGTTTTTTATTGCCGGGGTATTCCCCCGGCTTGTCTTATGTCTGTTTACGCTTAGGTTCCCTGCTGGCGTTCTCCGCATCCAGATACGGACATGACCAACACCCGTACCGTATCCTGCCCTTGTTGGTCCTCTGTCCATCACACCCGTGACGCCCGTTGTCTATGTAGCAGTGTCTCATGATACCGTATCACTCCCTTCGGCGGCCTGCGCAGCTCCGGAACCGGACACAAGCTGGTGTACATACAGGGCGGCTCCGTCCGGATGTGCTCTTTGATAGCCTCGTCTGCCTGGGCCGCCAGGGCCTTGCTGCGGTCGATACGGCTGACCTTGGACTGCTTACTGCCTTTCTTTCTCACAGGTACCTCCCTTCGTATCACAAATATCAGTTTTGTGGATTAAGCAGTTCTGGATTATCGAAGACATTTCCAACAACTTCACTCGGATAATTTTCTTCGAGTATGTCATACTGATTAATTCCAGCATGCATTGCAGTATATTCTGTTCCAATATTCAATCGCTCAATGTAGAAACAATTTGTTTTAAACCCAGCATCACCTGGTCTAAAATCAAACTCTCCATACCTAACAATTCCAAAGCAAGTCCATTGACACCAATGTTTCTTTGATGTTGATTGTTTGAGAATATCATTCTCCCAAATCTTCCGACCATTCTTATCCGTTAAACCCGTATATTGGCAGACGGTAGACGGTTCTACCTCAATCCATTCATCATATCTTTCATCATATCCATGATACAGAGCGTCATTGTTAAATATCGGAAGAATATAATGGCACTCACGACAGAGTACATAATACCCTTCCACCCATTCGCCATTTTCACATCCCTTTGCTTTAAACAATATTTCTCTCACTTTATAGCCCCTTTCGCTTAATTGGTTAAATATTAATCTTCGTATGGTTCTATTTTCAGGTATGTTATCCCCCGGATTGTCCCGTTCCCTATTAACACATCAGATGCTGTCAACATCCCCGATATATCTGCACTTTCTTCCTGTCCTATATCTGCCAGGACAATATCGTCTGGCGGCGCTTTTTTCAGCAGTTCGATTAATTCCCATACCGTCATTGCTGTCTCCTTCCGAAAATTTTAATCTAGTAACGGAAGCATAGGCGGCATCTGGCCGGTTTGGTATGCCTCTGCAATCTGCGGTGCCATCCACTCCCCGGCCGTCTGGCCATCCGGTAGCACGATGTCATACAAAAATTCTCGTTCCACTGTGCTAATTCCAGCTTCCACTGCCTCCAGTTTCGCTTTGATAATTAGATACAATGCCCGCCACCGGCTCCGGCAGGCTTGCTCCCAAGCGGTATGCGCCGCCGCCTCTGTCCGGCGTTGCCCACGGCCGGGCGTGTACCAGTATTCCCGCGCTGATTTGTCCGGCAGAGGAAGAAGAAACTTAATTTGGCGGCCGGACATTGAAAAGCCTATTACCGCCAAGTTATCCTTGTATCCGCTTACGAACTGACTAGCTCCATACTTCTGTACTAATTCCTCTATATCTGCCTTGGTTCGTGCAACCGAAATAGAAGTTTTTTCCGCATATGCCATTTTCACACCTTCTTTCTTAGATTTCCTAATCTTGTTGATATACAATTCTTCCAACACCTTCACGCTTTTTATAACAAAATTTCGTTCCCTCCACCTGCGCATAGCTGTGTGGAATCGGCTGCTTAATATGCTTTTGATTTCTTTCACAGCGCAGATAACCACAATTCTGTTTCGTGCAGTATGTAATATCCTCCGTCATACTCATCCTCCCAGAAATTTACGTTAATGCCCACAGTACTACCATGCAAAAAATCCACAGTACTTTTATTGCAGATAGCAACGTTTTACTATTGATGGATATAGTTAATCCCCATGTGAACATCATCGCGGCTAATGCTAATGACTGGGGAGTTGTAATATATTCTTTAATCACTTTTTATCCTCCAAATTTCATTTTGCAATTATGCTGCTTTTTTCTTATACCAGCCTCTCCATTTCTCTGCCATATTGCACAGAAGCCCGCAGCCCCAACTGGTTCCCGGAATGAGTTTACTTTTTCCATTCCTCTCCGTCTGGATGCTTCGGAGGATATGCCCAATAGCAGAATACCGTATTGGCCGATGCGGGATATATCCCACATTGAAATCCTCTTAAAACACTCCAATGTCCCATAACCACATCATTAAGATTATTGTGTCGAATTGCCAATAATACATATCCTGAATTTTTAGGCAGTTCTGACATCGGATGAAATTCAATTTCTCGTCTTATCATGTCTTTAACCTTTCAAAATGTTAATTATCTGTATGTAACGAGATTGTCAATCCGATAAGGAATAAATCCGCCTCTGTACATTTCCCTTACCGTTTTTTTATCTGCTATACCAAAACCCAGGCTCCCCTTATGATTGTCTGGGAATAGTCCCCTCAATCGGGACAGCAAATACAACATTTCAAATCTCATGTCACACCTTCTTTCACTTTTTCTTACGTTTCAATCTACAATCGTAATATATACACTCACAATCTCATTACATGCTGGACAAACAATTTGTTGTTCATACTCATTCATTCCGGTTCGGACGTTCTTTAGGTCGTCTTTTTCAAACTCCAGCAAGGCTCCACAGTTACTACACGTTATCCTACGCTTTTGGCCGTACTTAATTACTTTTACCATCTTTTTCACCTCAAAACTTTAATATTTTAGTTTGGTTCATCATGATATTTCAATGCCTGGCCGCAAGTTGGACAGAAATAATCATCATCCTCAACCACATCTGAATCACATACCGGACAGAGGCACTCTGCTTCATCACCAGCTGAATAATATGATTGATATGCTGGTGTCCACACCACCATTCTCGGCTCGCTTTTGTCTTTTAAATACTGGACTTCTCCTGGCGTCAGGCCGGTATCCTCATAGGCTTTCAGCTTTTCTTTCTGTTGCAGCATGATTGCCTTCACCCGTTGCAGTACCGACAACGTAAAAGTATTATCCCGTTCCGCGTTGGACTTTATTGCAGCATCCAGCTCTATGATGTCTTTTTCAAAATCTCTTTCCATCCAGGCTCCTTTCTCCGGTTCTCCCAGAAATCCTAATTTTGTGTATCAATAGCCTTCAAACAATCGTTCCATCCCATCCGGTAAGATGGAACCGTTTTTCCTGGCTGTGGGTATTTACCGCATATTTCCATCGGTTCTGGAAGAAGTGTCAACGGACAATCCTCATGCCTACCATCCTCCCCATACCAATTACATTTCTTATTTGTCAACTTGCAATGATATGAAAAATATGGACAATCCCTGCAATTATCCGGCATATCAAAAATCAATGCTCCTTTCATAACATCACCTCCTCAAAACCCATTCCATATCATCTGCTCCTTGTAGGCAAATGTTTCCTTATCTTGACATTCATCATCATGTAAATCCTTAATACGCTTTCGGCTCCGGCTAATGTACACTTTGCTGTTTGGCACACCGATACGTGAGTCTGGTATCCCGGTTTCAAGCATATTATCAAACTCAAGCACCGTTTGATAATCCCTTTGGCAGGTGTGTTTACAGTCCCAGAAAAAATAGTTGGTGTGGAAGGGGCAAAACAAACATGCACTTCCTTTTGTTTCTAGCCCCCATCTCTCTTTGACATAGGCATAATTATCCGCCCTTACCAGACCCATCTCCACCATCGGAAACTTGTTCACAAACAGCTTATGCTTACTGTCAAAAATACGTTGCTGCTCTTCTGCCGTAAATCCTATGTGCATTTCATGCGCCTGTATATCTTCCGGTTTTGTTCTCTGTCCTTTGCGGTATCCCAGTAATTCCCACCGTACAAAATTTTGCATTTGAACAATCTTATAATCAATAGTGCAGTGCCGGGTCATTTTGCCTTTTTTTCCATTTTCATCCACGCTCCAAAAGGGGATTGTAACCACTCGGTTTTTACCATAGTTTTTCATGTAGTCATCTTTCAGATTTTTGTTACGCAGAATATAAAACGGGATTCCTACCTTGGTACACTGCTCTTTCAAAAAATCCACTTGCCTATATACCCAATCCCTCTCGCCTCCCAAATCACAAAACAGAACTGAATCATAAACCGGAACCAAGGGGAATTTTCCAGGATTCAATACATTATCGCAGCTCATTAGTGCAAGGGCCGTGCTCTGCTGCCCTGCTCCGCAGCTCAATATTTTCAATTTATTTGTGGAAAGGGCGCCCTTTAATGCCGGCCGGCAAAAGCTCCTTTCTTAATCACTTAAATTTTAATTTAACTTAATTATAAATGACCAAATCAACCAGCCAAATTCAAGCAAGTGCTTTTCTTTATGCCATAAAACTGCTGGAAGAATTTTTACAATCCCTGGTGTTTTGCAAATATCCCATACCATATTTTCCCTTTCTCCCTGTACTCCGGAAAATTTTTAATATTCATCGTCTACGCCATTACCATAGATATCAAAATAATCCACGCCGGTCTTTCCCGTATCAGTAAATCTCTGTCCATCTGGCAGATTATATTTCACACGCCTTGCAGATTCTAAAATAATCTCATACGCTTCTTCCGTGTCGCTGGAAAAACGCACCTCCAATTCATCCGGTACGCCCTCCATAGCCTTTCTTAGTTCTCCTACCGTTAATCTCTTTGCCATAATTTTTCCCTTTCTCGGCCTGCGCCGTCAAATGTTTAATTCTCAGGAACAACACCAGGATAGTTATATATACTCATTTGCCCCTGTGCCTCCCACGTTGTCCATGGTATTCCAACATAATCAAGCACATCCGCCATTCCAAGACCGCCCTGACATACTGGCTTCATGCAGAATTTATACTGATTAGGATACTGTGAGGCCATTCGTTGGAATCTATTTGGTTCTGGCTCCAAATGCGCGCCGAAAGCACAAAACATGCATCCGGTCCTCTGTTCCCCTGTGGTATAAAATGTACCATCCTCTTTCTGGCAGATATCTCCGTATACAGTACATATCTCCAAATCATTTTCAACCACATATCGAAGTACATCTTGTTTCGTCCAAAATCCAAGTGGCTGGCTCTTAATAGTACTCCCATCATACACATTGCAACCTGTTTTCGCATATTGGTGCTCACGCTTAAATCCTTCATCCTGTGTAATTCCTATATATGGGACACATCCGGTATCTTTAACAAATTTTTCAAACGGTTTTTTCTTCATGATTTCGCAGCATTTATCTGACGTCTCAAATGGCGCGTTTACAAGATACTGCCACTTTTTCGCCAACATCCCAAACTTCCCACGTTCATCTCCATTGAGCAAATAATTTCTGTGTCTATCCGATAATTTCCCATGTCTTAGCTTATAGACCTTTCTGGCTGTTTCTTTGCTTACTATTGGATAACCATAGTTCAAAATCACCTGTCGAAAAGAAATCCGTTTCCCATCTTTATCTTCTGGATATATTTCCCGATATTCTCCGCTGGCCTGCCGGGCAAAGCTCACTATCTCTGGAAACTCCAATCCTGTATTTGAAAAAACTGCCGGGACATCTTCACCTATAGTTTTCCGAATCATATGTAATAGCACTGTACTGTCCAGTCCACCGGAATAACTCAGGTATACCTGCCCACCCCAGTTGTCGTACCATTCCTGTATTCTGGTCCTGCTCAAGCGCAGTTTCGTGGGCCAGTCCAGATATTTGCGCTGACTAAACTGCCACGCATTTAAGCTTAAATCATCCTCTTTTATAAACATTTTCCGAAAAGAGCCGATGCATCATTATGCCGGCCGGCAGCTCCGCCTCCTTTCTTTTCAAAATATCGATTTAATAATCATTACATAATAGAATCTTGTGCTTCTCTAATGCTGTCTAAAACAAACTCTAGTGCCTCTCTTTGTGGCAATCCATTATCATTTGAAATCTTTTCCGCAACCGCCTTACATATAACGGCTGTCATTGTTAGACTTCTTATGGTTTTTCCATGTGCCCATAATTTCACTTTTTCTTTTTTCTGATAGCATAATAAAATCCCCAAAAGTTTCACCCTTTCATATTGATATTCTCTTATATTTTGATACAATTAGTTTATTACTAAAGAAAGGTCGTAATATCATGCAGAATGGAATTAACTCTCTTGCAGAAGGAATTGGTAAGGTCATTAAGACTGTCCCTGATGTTTATGATGATGCGCTTAAACCAACAGCTCAAGAATCTGGCAAAACAGTAGCATTAATTCCTCGTACCATTAATGCTGCGTTAGCTCCATTACGCCAATGGATAGCTCAAAAAGAATATAACGTTGCTGTAACAGAAAAATTACTAAGTCAAAAGCTGCAAAACATTTCCCCCGAAAAAATAGTTACCCCTGAAGCTTATGTCGCCATACCAGCATTTCAAGCAATTTCATATTCAATGGATAGTGACAATTTACGAAATTTATATGCTAATCTTCTTGCCAACTCAATGAATATTGATACAAAACCATTTGTACATCCGACATTTGTAGAAATCATAAAACAATTATCCCCTATTGATGCTAATGTTTTTTCACTAATACGGAAAGTAGACATACGCCCTTTGATAAATTTAGGTATAAAATTCCCTTCCACGTCCTGGGGAGGTAGCAAAAATGTGTTTGAAAAAAACACTTGGATTACAGATTATTCCCCAAAACTTCTTTCAATATCTCTTGACAATCTATGTAGACAAAACCTTATTGCCATTGAAGACTCATGGTATACTAAGGATGATAATTATGATATAGTACGAAATACTCCAAATTATATTGTCTTTCGTGACGCAATATTATCTTCCCTTAAAGAAGGTCAGGAGTTACACGAAGATAAAAAAATAATTAATATCACAGAATTGGGAGAATCATTTTATAATATTTGCGTTGAATAATTGTGAACAGGTTGTCATATATTGATTATGCACAACCTGTGATCTCTTTAAAATTCCTTCTGGCGAATCGTCAAACGGTTCCTGATTTGGTTTCCACTGCACACCCTTACTCTCTGCCAATTTATCCAACATCTGAAATCGTTTCTGTGACTTCTCCCGAGCTGCATCGACCTCTTTTTGCTCTATCTCGTTTGATATCATCAACAGTTTATAAAGAGCATCCCGAAAGCGTTCAGGGTAAACAACTCGTTCGCTCCTTAATATGCGGTTAAGGCCCTGCTGTGTATATCCAATCATCTTACACAAGTCCGATACGCTCATATTAAATGTGTGTGCCAGCTCTTTCAATTTCATGGATTAATCCTTTCTATAATCTCGCGTTTACCGAAATTATTAATCTCCTAAATGTGTGTCTTAGTGACCACTCTCTGATGTTCTGCCAGCAACTCACCCACGGCCTTCGCAAACTCCCGCTTAAGAGAAGGCATGTTATCAATCAGCTCACCATTGGACACTTTCCGCTTAATCCCTGTCCTCTTCCTAAACTCCGCCTCATAGTCCTCCAGTTTTACACCATGTTTCTTCATCCTGGATTTTACAACGTTATATGTAGCACATCCAAAGTTTGTTGTGTCGCCCCTGGCTTCAATAAGCGGCTGAATGATTTCCTGCCGTGTCTTACCCTGCTCCGCCTCAGCTGCCATCCGTCGCCGTTCCATTTCTTTGTGGCTGTCCTCCTCCAGATTGAAAAGTATAGGCTCAAATATAGACCTCAGCTTTTCATCCTCTGATATTACCTCCAGGCAGGATGCCCGCTCTGCCCCTGTAGCGTATTTATAATCCTTAATGGCCTGCTCCGATACAAAACCATATACATCACGCATCTTTCTGTAAATGCGCGACAATACATTGTTAAAATCAGAGTAAAGCTCTGGGTAGCTCTTTACCAGCTTGTCTACCCTTCGGCGCATTTCAATCTTCCAGGCATATGCCTCAGACACTTGTGGTTTCTCATCCTCATTCTGTTTACCGCCTCCACCTTCCAGCAGCCGTATAATCCTCTCCTGGTCGTTCTGTACTACTCGGAATTTTGCTTCCAGCACAGTAATGATGTCAGACCTTAATGTAGCTAACTGCTGCTCCACGTATGTCCTATCTACAAACAGTGCACTGGGTTTTCCCATAATCACTTATTACCTCCAATCCATTCCATTGTCCGTTGCATAGCAATAGCATCATAATCCGTGTCTCGTTGGTCAAAATTGTGAAACTTATTATTATCTGGCTTAGCAATTCCCTGAGATGGTCTCGCTTTGTCTTGTGCCCTTGCAAGCCAACCGTTTAGGAACTTTTTAGCTCCGCCCCTTGTTTTTCGGTTCTTGGGATTGCTCTCACACCATCCCACAATTTTCCGTATCTCCTGCATGACATCAATAGCCGGATAGAGCTGCTGGTACATGTCCACGTCATTCTCCGTCACATCAAACAGGGTCTTATCATTCAGGACAAAGGATATTACCACCCGACTGCCTGGAGCGGTTTCAACCGACTCCGGGCAAGATGTATTATCTTTATCCTTTACTTTATCCTTATCCTTTACCTTATCCTTTACCTTGGGTTCCGCTTTGGTTTTGGTTTGGTTATTTATAGGTTTATTTTTGGTTTCTTCTTGGTTTGCATTAGGTTCTTGCGAGGTTTTTGGCCTTCCACCCTTGGTTCCATTTAGGTATTTACGGTTATTCGCATCAATTTGTGGTTTGGTGAGAAGGAATATTGTTCGTTCAATCCCGCTCGTTTCCGGTTCCTTCTCATTCAGCCCATACTCCATGATTGCAGTTACTGCAGCTTTAAACTGTTCTGGTGGAAGTTCTTTGACAGCCTCATAGAAACTTCTGTAAAATACTACGCTCTCCCTCATATTAACCACCCTGTCTGCCGGCATCCCACTCACGATACAGGTTTATCCAATCTTCCAGGCGCATTGTAGCCAGCCAGGAGCCACGATTACGGCGGTGAAACACGGCCGGGTAGATTTCCTTGCCTGCTGGTAGCTGTTCCGCCTGCGTGTCATTTATAGCCTGCTGAATGGCATCATAAATATTAAGGCGCTCAACCCGCTTGCACTCTATATGAATTCCAGGAAGTCCTACTACATCCGCATCACCATTTGAACCGCTGTACTGCTGTCCCCTTCGGCAATCGTATCCATAGTCTCGGAGATAATTGGCAAGTTCCCTCTCGCCTCGTTTTCCTTTTTCACGCTGTGCTTTCCCCATCTACATGCCTCCCGTCCCGAACATACTTATCTGACCTGGGATACCCTTGCTCCTTACCCCGTTCACGAACCGCCTAGCGCCATTTGTAGCCGCCTTCATGGACTGTATTCTCCTGTCCTGCCTTGCAATCCAGGCAGCGGCTTCATGGCGACCCTGGAGCGTTGAGTCAGGTATGTAATATCCGTCACCATTGTCCAGGTTAATGATAACCTTACTGTATCGCATGGCCTCTATCGCCTCACGGATACGTCTATCCTTATATCCAGTTATCCGGCTGAGTTCCGCCCTACTTATGGCATTCTGTTTACCTACGCCCAAGGCATTGTATACAGCGCATTGGATAACATCAGAATTTTTTGTGTATCTCAATTCAATCCCTCCTTTCGGGCCGGGTAAAGGAGGTTTGATAGGTCCCGGCCCAGGGTCAGAAAGTATATCGTGACATATCAGCATTCTGACCAGTACTCATTTCCATTGTATGTATCATCCCGTAGGCATTGATACTGATTTCAATTTACTTTTTCAAAGATTCTTCGTAGTCCTCAATAACCCTAAAAAATTCGCTTGCCTTTAACTCTTTAAATCCTTCAAGGTTATCAAAATCGCAATCTGCTTTAAAGCTTGCATACAATACATCGTTTATCATAAATAGTCTGCTGCTTGTCCGACCAAAGACTCTAAATTCAAATGATAAAGTAGGTTTGTGCGGCGATTTTAACCCCAGCTCCTGGCATTTATTAATCCAAGCTTTCGCAGGTAAAGAATTTTTCTTAAACAAGCCCGGTGTATCCTTCTTAAAATACTTTCCAAACTTATCAATATCGCCACCCGTTGGACAAATGTACAACCTCTCTGCCGATTGATAATATTCATGAGTTTCAAAACCTTGCTCCTTTGCGAACTCCACAAACGCAGTATTTACTTTTTTTGACATGGCCTTATAATCTATGTACTCTTTATAAATTGGACTGTCAGTCGTTACTATGTAATACTTTTCCATCTAATTCTCCTCAAACTTGATACCATATACCTTATATTTGCTCTCAAACTCTGTCATCCCTATGTTATGTGCTTCTGTATGGTGCTTCCGGCATAGACATATTTTGCGATAATCCGAATCATCAACTTTCCTCCGGTCATTTCCCATGCCGATAGTATCTACATGGTGTATCTCTCCCTCTCGACCGCATATGGCGCACTTCCGAAGCTTTAAACATGCATACAGATAATGGCCTATATCGTCGGTACGGTTAACAGCCAAATCTAAAATCTGTATGCCATTTTCCAGAGCATAATCCAGAAGTGTATTGATAAATGACCTGGCTGTGTCCATCGAGCAGTTAGATAATGAGAAATAATCACATCCCGTCCGATAGATATGCAGGAATTTAAGCCATTCCTTCATTACTCCAGGTAATTCCCCTGTGTGTGAAGCTATATCGTTAATGGTTGCATACGCCTTTTTCCGCTGTTCGGCGCTTATATGTCTGCCATCCTCTAACCAGACATTACAGGACCTTATACGTTTATCTATGATAGCTTCCATAAGGTTTTTACCTGGAATAAGTATCTGGAGATATGTACCTTCTGGAGTGGGCTTATATCCTGTAATCTGCGCAAGCTCAAACATTAAACGGCCTCCCTTGGAAATCTCCCATCGTCCAGACACCTGATTATCAGTTCCAGCCTTGGAAGGTACATTTTAGTAATGAATTCATCATCATAGTCAATCGGATGAAAGGAAATCCGGTCCGCCTCAATCTTGCGGTAGAAGTTCCTGTAATCATCTTCCTGCAGCGCATACGCAACAATAAATGCCTTCCTCAGTCCGGTAGCATACATTTCCACCTGAACCTGTTCCCAGTATGCTTTTGATGGCTTGAACCGCTTTCCAAACATGTAGGTCTTGACTTCATATATGGTATCCTTCGTATTCCCATCAAGATTGACCCTTAAACGTCCATGGATTACCTGCCTATCCATTTCAAGCCCATCAAGGTTAAGGCTCTCCAATATCCTGTGCTCATATGCCGTCCCTGCCTTCATCGCATCATTACTGTAACTCATCCTGTCCATTCCAACCTTCGTGAGATACCAGCGCTCAAATGAGTAGGTACTCCAGTTCCCGACAACATATTGTGTATCACTGGCTCCTATATAATAGCTCCTATCGTGGTCGCTTATCATTGTTATCCTGCCTTACTTTTTTAAGGACGAATTCCAGGTTGTTCTCCACTGCGAAAAGGATATCATATTGTTTAATCCATGCATTCAGCTCATCCAGAGTCCTCCCCATACGGCCAGCAACCTGTTCCAAAGATAGGTCCCCTTCTTTCTGAATACAGGTCAGTGCCTGGAGAACCCTTTCCTTTACCTTGCGTATGTCATGATACTGGTCGTTGGCTGCCTGCTGTTTCCTCTCCGTGTCCTCTTCCTTCAACCATAAATCAAAACCAAGTCCTGTGTACATTGCTACAGCCTTGACAAAACTCCTTGTCATACTGTTCCATACGCGCTGCTGGCTCATGCTGTTATCCTTTACCGGATTCGCCCCATTCATGACCGGGGACTGCATGAAATATACCTTATCATCAATGTGTATCTCTATCCTGGTTTCATAGCATCTGTTGGTATTACCGGACTTATCTGTAAAAACCGTACCGGTTTCATACAGGCTACACCCGGTTGCAGGATTCTGTACCGGAATGAAGTAAACCTGTTCTGCCCCATTCTGGTGAAGCAAATCTATGCATTTGTTATAGGGTAAATATAATGCTGTGTCCCTTTCATCACAGAATGGTATTACATCAACCTTTCTTAACTCATCATAACTTTTTAGCATGTTCATCCTCCCTTACCCAATTTCCAGAAAAAAAGAATTCCACAAATAATCGCTTATCTTCATCTGGCATTTCATCAATGTGTGTCTTTGCATACAGGTAAGCTTCCCGACCATCTACAGCCTTTCCATTTTCTGGTCCAATGCCTTTGTAGTACATAGCAGTCACACCTCCATCATTGTTTCTGCTTCCAGTACAGCCATATCTTCCAGTATTTGGTCGTAATGCTCCTTTACCTCAGTGCTGGCCGCATTCATTGCCTTTTGGGCGGAGTTTTTCTTAAAGGTCAGCCAGAGATAATAATATTTTTTCTCATCCATCTTGCCTTTCCTCCAAATCTCCCATATAATAGGTACGTGACGTTTTATCATGCTGGCCGACCGGAGTTCGCACCTCCCTCGGCCTTTTTCTTGCCTTTCCGTTTCCCCACCCATAGGGATTAATCCCCAGGGCTACCGCTGCACGGTTTGTCCCATTTCTGCGTCTGCTCATCCTGCACCTCCGCTATGTTGTAATTAATATAGGTAACAGACTTACCATTCTGGATTTTCCCCTTGGTGATACTGACAGCATATCCGGCTTTGACCAGATATTTTGCCATTTCAAGCTGTTCCTGAGAGTTAAGTTTGCTTCCGGGTATTAATATCCTCACTGTGCTCACCACCTTCCTATAGGTATGTACCCGGCCCAGGTAAGGACCAGGAGCGTAACTGTCACTGCAAGCATGACCGTTAGGGCCACTATCATCCGCTCCGCATCCTTTCGGCCCCTACGTGCCTCATGTAACCCACCCTCCAGCCATATGCTGGCCTGGGTAAGCTCCGGTACAAGGTCACGGCACCGACGGGACGGGTCAGTGGTTAGGGGCATGTATCTGATGTCTGCTAGGCTCATTGGTATCCACCTCCTATCCTATTGACTTAATCTGCCCATATTTTCCACCACCACGTCTACGTTCAGTGGCAGCCATAGGTGTTCTCGGCTTCAAATTTTTCACATCTTTTTTTTCTACTTCCTCCATAGCCGAATCAACCCAACGCTTTATGGAATCTGGAAGAGTGTTAATATCAATGAGATGCTTTTTCCCGCGCCTTACACTTGGTATCACACCTGTCTTTACTAATATGGTGTAACCTTTAAGTGTAAGCTGTGTCTCCGGGTCCTGCTCTTGAAGCCATGCATAGCTTTCATTGATTCCGCGGAGTTTTGGTAAATCACACATTTTTATCAATTTCCTCCTCTTCAACGCTCCAGTAACTTTTCAATGGAGACACCAAAATAATCAGCGACCTTTTGTACTTTTCTGATTCCTGGTTCATTCTCATTCCACTTACAAATGCTACTCCTTGGAAAGTTAAGCGTCCTTTCCAACTGAGATACTGATATTCCATCACGTTCACAAAGTACCTTTACATTGTTGTACAGCAACTAATCACCTCCTTTTCTATAATTGCGCAAAATTTAGAGATATAAATATTGACAAATTGCGTAAAATATTCTAAAATTAGAAGTACCACCAACTAATATAAAAAATGCAATTGTGATATATCGCAAAATCTTGCGCAACTTATATTTTTATTATACACAAGATTTTACGTATGTCAAGTATTAATTGCGCAAAATTTTGAGGTACTATTATGGGACTATATGAGAATATAAGAGATATAGCGAAATCCAGAGGTTATTCAGTAAATCGACTGGAACAAGAATTAGGCTTTGCCAGGAGTTCGATTAACAAATTTAACAAAAACACACCAAGTGCAGATAAAATTCAGCAAATTGCTGACTTTCTTGGTACTACAACTGACTCTTTGCTATCAGGGAAATTATCTGGAGAGAATACATCTCATAATGGAGATAGCCTTACAGCTAGAGATAAACGCGACATTGCAAAAGACCTGGATCGTATAATGGAAGAAATAGCAAATGATACGGATGGCCCTCTATATTACAATGACCAGCCTATTCCGAAAAACAAAATTGATTTGCTGAGAAATGCAATTGAAGTAGCATTGGAGGATGCCAAAATAAAGAATAAGGAAACGTATCGACCATACAAGCATAAGCCTAGACCAGAAAAAGATTAGGCCCTTTGGGTGGTGAATGAATTTTGAATAATATAAGAATACCGAAACTGGTATCATTTCTGAAAAGAAAATACGGAACTGATGACCCGGAGGAAATTGCTGACTATCTCGGTGTAACCATTATTAGGATGCCGTTAGAAGATGTAGTTGCTGGATTCTACAAATTACTTAAACGTAGAAAATACATATTTCTCAATTCAGACATTGATGATGACGTATTTCTCCGTGTGGTTCTGGCGCATGAATTAGGACATGCAATCATGCACCCAAAAGAAAATTGTACTTTTATGAAAAGCAAAACACTTCTTCTAACGTCACGAATCGAAAAACAGGCCAATATTTTTGCTGCTTATTTATTGATTGACGATGATATGCTGGAAGAATTCTCTGGATATACCGAAGAACAATTTTGTAATTGTACAGGCTTCCCATCTGAATTACTTGATTTGAGACTGGTTTAAATATATAAAATAAAAGCCCCAGGAGCTACCAACTCCCAGAGCTTATCACATAGATACTATTGCCGGATTGCCCGGATGAATAATATCAGATTCGCACCTATATTATATCATCCTGCGCCAAAATCCGCAATGGCGTATTTTTTATACTCTTTTTTAGAAAGGATGACTAATATGGCAAGCATACGAAAACGAGGAAGCAGCTATGAAATTACTGTAAGTAATGGATATGATAGTAGTGGAAAGAAAATTACAGAAACAGAAACCTGGAAACCTGAACCTGGAATGTCGCAAAAAGCAATTGATAAAGCTCTCAACGAATTTGTTGTGGATTTTGAGAGAGATGTTAAATCAGGTAAAAATATAAAAGGCGCTCGAATGACATTGTATGAACTGTCCAAACTGTACCTGGAAGATATGAAGCCTCCCACTCTTGCCAGGACTACTTATAAAGACTACAAAGACAGGCTTGATAATCGAATCATCCCCGCAATGGGACATATCAAAATTGGGAACCTTAGAAACAATGATGTTAAGAATTATAAGAAAATGCTTAAGGCTGAATACCGCAATCCCAAAACAAAAAAACCATTATCTGACTCTTCCATCAAAAAAGATTGTGTAATAATAAGTGCCATGTTAAGCTACGCTGTTTCAGAGGGGCTGCTTGACATGAACATGCTGATATATGCAGGAAAGGTTACAGGTCGCAAAGAAGCCAAGAAAGAGACCTTGCCTAAGTATTTCACCATGGAGCAGTTAATACGGCTCATTGACGCTCTGGAACGTCCAATTGAGATTGTTCACAAAGAGCATAAGACTACGGTTCGTGGTAAGCAGTATGGTGTGAAAGAGTATGTTCAGACATTTCAAGTTCCTAATAAGTGGAAACTATATTTTTACATAGCGCTTTTTGCTGGCGACCGGCGCGGTGAAAATGTATCTTTGACCTGGAATGACCTTAACATGGAAACGTGTGAAATCAATATAGACAAATCTACCGATTATGTTGATGGTACAATGGGTCTGAAGGATACAAAAACTCACAACATACGGGAAAATACCCTTCCTCCATATGTGATAGAAATAGCCAAGTCATGGAAAGCTGAGCAAATACAGCAATGTTTCAGAAAGGGAGAAACATGGTTGGGTTATAAAGGGAGTGACTACGATAAGAACTTTATTTTCACTCAAGCGAACGGAAGCCAAATGCATATATGCAGCCCATACACTACCTTTAAACGCATCATCCGTATCTATAATCAATACGCTGTGGAGAATGAGAAAGATAAGATACCGGATAACATTCCTCCTCATGGACTGAGGCACTCTGCTGCCGCTATCCTTATCTCAAATAACATGGACGTCAGAACGGTTGCCGGTGTACTCGGACATTCAAATCCTTCTACCACGTTAAATATATATTCTTATTTTTTCAAGGGAAAGGGGAAAGAAGCTGCACAAATTATGGAAAATAGTTTACTTCCAACAAAAACCGTAGTAGGCAAATAGTAGGCAAACATGCAACATGTGACATAGATATTTGGGGGTAAAAGAAAAATCCCTTGAAAAATCAAGGGATTTGGAAGCTGCTGACGGGAATCGGACCCGTGACCTCCGCACTACCAATGCGACGCTCTACCGACTGAGCCACAGCAGCTTATTCTGTTTTGGTACGCTCTCGCGAACCTTGTATATATTATCATGACCGCATGGTTTTGTCAACAATAATTTTCAAATTTTTTAAACAATTCACCAACGGCTCTTTCTTGCCTTCTCTTTCTTACCTTCTATCCCCGCCCACACAAACCACTGCTCCCGCAAGTCTCCCCGGCAATCGTGAGCAGCAGTCTGTGCGGCGGCTTCCCAAAAGATTCTAAAAACCGAATCCTCAATCAACTCTTTTCCAAATATCAGAAAATACCGTCATACCCTTCCCGCAGCGTATCACAGGAGCGGCCCAGCTTCTCCAGCTCCTCCGGTGTCAGGGACAGGGGCAGGACCCTCTGTACACCGTTCTGGTTGATAATACAGGGAACGCCGGCAAATACGTCCATCTGACCGTACTCTCCCCGCAGCATGGCGGATACGGTAAGTACGCTGTGCTCATCCCCCAGAATGGCCTTGGTTATTCTGGTAAGGGCCATGCCAATGCCATAATAAGTGGCACTCTTGGCCTCTATGATTTTGTAAGCGGCCGTGCGGACCTCTTCCTCGATTTCATCAAACCGCTGCCGGCATACCGCTTCCCCGTTTTCTCCGCACAGTTCCAGTATGGGCTTGGTGGCCAGCAGCGCCTGGCTCCACGGCACAAACTCACTGTCTCCATGCTCTCCCATGACATAGGCATGGACATTTCTGGGATCCGCCTTCAGATAATCGCCTAACAGGTATCTGAGCCTGGCTGTGTCCAGGGCTGTTCCTGTTCCCAGTACCCGTCTCGGATTAAAGCCTGACAGGGTACAGGTTATCCTGGTCATGATATCAACCGGATTAGTTGCCACCAGAAACAGGCCGTTAAAGCCCGATGAGGTAACCGGCTCAATGATGGAGCGGAACACCTCAGCATTCCTTTTCAGAAGATCCAGCCGGGTTTCACCCTGTTTCTGGGCCACGCCGGCACATATGACCACAATATCCGCGTCACTGCAGTCGTCGTACTCCCCTGCATATATTGTCATGCTGGAATTGGCAAATGCCAGGCCATGGTTTAAATCCATCGCCTCCCCCTCGGCCCTCTTTTTATTTACATCAATGAGCACCAGCTCATCACACACCGATTGATTCAGAAGACAATAGGCATAGCTCATGCCCACCATTCCAGTTCCTACGATTACCACTTTCCTCTTATCTGCTCTCACGTGCTGCTCCTTTCCCACCGTCCCGGTCTGCTGTTCATAACCTTAGTATATCTGGAAAACCTGCGTCTTATTCCGGCAGGATTCCCAGTTGGTTTTTCCAGAACCTCCGGCAGGTCCGGCGGCTACCTGGCCAGTTTCTTTTCCATGAGCTCGCTGTTGCTGCTGTAAGCTATCGCATTTTCACGTGAAATCACTCCGTCACGGTATAATTTAATAAGGCTGTTGTCCATGGATATCATGCCTTCCTCCTGGGAGGTGGCAATGATTCCGTCTATCTGGTGAATCTTGGATTCCCGTATCATATTGCGGATTGCATTGTTTAAAAACATAATTTCAAAGGCAGGCTGCACCCCGCCGTCCACAGTAGGTATGAGCTGCTGGGATATAACCGCATCCAGCACCATGGCCAGCTGGGTCCTTATCTGCTGCTGCTGGTTTGGCGGAAATGCATCAATCACACGGTCAATGGTATTGGCTGCTCCCACAGTATGAAGGGTGGAGAGAATCAGGTGCCCTGTCTCCGCTGCTGTCATGGCTATACTGATCGTCTCATAATCTCTCATTTCACCTAACAGGATAACATCCGGCGCCTGGCGCAGGGATGCCCTCAGGCCTGTGACATAGCTGTCCGTATCCGTAACAATCTCCCTCTGGGTCACCACGCTCTGTTTATGTCTGTGCAGGTATTCGATGGGGTCCTCCAGTGTGATGACATGGGCGTTTCTGGTGCTGTTGATTTCGTCAATAATACAGGCCAGGGTTGTGCTTTTACCGCTGCCTGCGGGTCCGGTCACCAGGACCATTCCCTTGGTAAGCCTGGATACGCCGATGATGCTGTCCGGCAGATGGAGCTGTCCGGCATCCGGCAGTTCAAAACGCACCACCCGGATGATTCCTGCCAGGGAGCCCCTCTGGCGGAACACACTGGCCCTGAAACGCGATACCCCCGGTATGGCAAAGGAAAAATCATCATCTCCATGGGACTGGACCTTATCCATGCCCCGGTTCTTTGCCAGGCCGTATATCTCGGTAATCATCTTGTCCATCTCATCGGGCATGATCCGGTTGTCACCCTGATAGATAATCCGGCCGCCAATCTTATAGGAGAAGGGCATGCCTGGTATAAGAAATATGTCAGCCGCATTCTTCTCCACGGCCGATGTAAGCAATTCCATCACATTCATCTGTTTTGCTCCTTTTGCC
>ENA-ORSX01000317-ORSX01000317.1-human-gut-metagenome-genome-assembly--contig:-NODE-317-length-55598-cov-23.141764_pt1 | contig 55598 bp, 54 predicted proteins | sample MGYA00241904_ERZ509172 | MGnify/ENA primary metagenome ERZ509172 (study PRJEB26280, sample SAMEA2338795) | human gut metagenome | biome: human gut; feature: human-associated habitat; material: faeces... | reverse complement strand
TTTTAATTTGCTTGAATGTGGCATGGTTTAGGACCAGATAAAATGCGGAATAACAGAAGAAGAGCATAATCTTTCATTTAAAAAGATGGTATTGAACAGAGATACTTTTCAGGTCAAAATTGATGGAAAAATACTTTCTAAGATAACAAAACAGGAGTTTGCGATTTTAGAATTACTGCTCAGGAATCCGAAGCAGGTTTTCAGCAAAGAGGACATCTTTGAATATGCGTGGGACGAACCCTATATGGGTGAAACAAAGACTCTGGATGTACATATAAGCAATATTCGTAAAAAAATCAAAACAGTTACATCTGAGGAATATATTGAAACAGTCTGGGGGATCGGTTATCGTCTGCATGTATAATCTTTACTCTTTTTTTACTATTTATTTGCGTTTGATTAGGATTATTCTTTTATGATAAATGCAGATAAGAAAAAGGAGATGAAAAAACTTGAGCGAGATGTTATTGGAAACAAGAAATTTGACTAAGCAGTATGGACACCATAAGGCTGTAGACAGTGTCGATATGCATATTAAAAAAGGTGCTATTTATGGCTTTATCGGTCGGAATGGGGCTGGGAAGACAACTTGCCTAAAGATGATCAGTGGACTTTCAAAGCCGACTTGTGGAGAAATCGAGATGTTCGGATACAAAGGAAAGAATCTGCAAAATGTTCGATCTCGGGTAGGATGTCTGATTGAGGCACCGGGGCTTTATGGAAATATGACCGCATATGAAAATTTGAATATTAAATGTAAATTGTTTGGAATAAAGAAGATAGGTTATATTGAAGAAATATTGAGAATAGTAGGTCTGGAGGATGTGGGAAAGAAACAAACAAAGCATTTTTCCCTTGGAATGAAGCAGAGGTTGGGAATAGGTCTTGCATTGGTTGGAGAACCAGATTTGTTAGTCCTTGACGAACCGATTAATGGCTTGGATCCACAGGGGATTGCAGAAATCCGTGATACGATTCAGAGACTTCGGAAAGAACGGAATATGACAATATGTATTTCCAGTCATATTCTGGAGGAATTATCTAAGATTGCTACAGATTATGGAATTATTCATAATGGAAGTCTTCTACAGGAAATTACAAGAGAAGAATTAATGAGGAGATGCAGTGAACGTATGGAGTTGACATTGGATCATCCGAAACTAGCGATTCCTGTGCTGGATTCTATGGGATTTACCAACTTTCAAGTAACAGATAAAGAACATATTCATATTTTTGAACGATTGAATGAAAGTGCAGTTTTGAATATGGAACTTGCAAAAGCGGGAATTCCAGTAAAAGGGATATCCATTACCAGTGAAGAACTGGAGACTTATTTTCTGAATCTGACGGGAGGTACAGACCATGCTTAATATGATAAAAATGGATTTATACCGGATGTTCCGAACAAAAAGTCTGTATGTAATTTGGATTGTACTGGCTGTGGCATTACTGATTACAACATCTTTATGTAAGACAGATTATGATTCATTAAATGAAGAGGATGCTGTGCAGCAGGAGCAGATTGCTGAACCAACTGTGGAAAATATGAATGTGGGAATGATGGTGATGCTGCCTACAGAACCGGGAGAAAAGGTTACGGTATTTGACATCTTCTTTGCAAACTCACAAGGGAAATTTTATGCACTGTTTCTGGTGATTTTTGCTGTTCTGTTTTCAACAGCGGATATCAGCAGCGGCTATATTAAAAATATTGGAGGTCAGGTTAGAAATAGGGGATCTTTGATTTTTTCCAGGTCAATTGCATTGTCTGTCTTTACGGTACTGACAATGGCCGGGGCATTCTTATTTCAGGCAGCGGCGAACTGTATTGTTTTCGGGAAATTGGAATGGGGAAATGCAAAGGCGATTTTATCTTATTTTGTGGCGGAGCTGGCTCTTCATTATGCACTTGTGCTGATTTGTATGGCGATTGCAATTATTTTGAAAAATAATGTAATCAGCATGGTCATTGCTGTCTGCCTTACTATGAATGTAATGACCATTGTGTATGGAGTGGTCAACAGTGCTATTCAAAAAATAGGAATTCAGAATTTCCAGATTTATAAGTATACGATAACTGGAAAAATATCACTGCTTCCTATGAATCCAAGTGGAAATGAGTGCTTGGCAGCATTCGGTGTAGCAATGGTGTTCATTGTTATAATGATATCTGCAAGTAGCGTTGTTTTTCAAAAGAGGGATATTTAACGGATGTATATCGTAATTGGGATATTAGCAGGAATTATTATTTTGCAATTTATTATTATGTGGAAATACCAGCGGCAGGTGAAAGACATCTGCCGCCAATTGGCGTTTTTGATGAAACATGACAGTAACATGTTGATTAATCGTGAATTTGATATGGGAGGAATAGGAACGCTTTCAGACAGGTTGAATGAACTTCTGGAACTGCGGAGAAAAGAGAAGGAGCATTATCAGGAGAAAGAAGCCTTGATTGCGGATACTTATACAAATCTTTCTCATGATATTCGGACACCACTGACATCTCTGGACGGGTATATCCAGCTTATGGAAGAATGTGAAAATATAGAGGATCAGAAACGTTATTTAAGCATTGTCCACGAAAGAATTCATAGTCTGAATGAAATGCTGGAAGAACTTTTTACATTTACAAAGTTAAAAAACGAATCTTATCGTTTAGAATTGATGCCTTGCTGTATGAACCGGATACTGAAAGAAACTGTTTTTTCATACTATGATGATTGGGTAAGAATGGAAATTCAGCCGGATATTCAGATTACGGAAGAACAGTTGTATATACATGGAAACAGGCAAGGTCTTCGCCGTGTTATCCAGAATGTGATAAAAAATGGGCTGGATCATGGAGAAAAGAAGATTAGCATTGAGTTGGAGCGTAATCAAAATCAGGCAGTGCTTAGAATCAGTAATCAGGTTGCACATTCGGAACAGATTAATATAGATCATGTGTTTGAGCGATTTTACAAAGCAGATGCTGCTAGAAGTAAAACATCTACTGGATTGGGGCTATCTATTGCAAGGGAGCTGGTAAGTCGGATGAATGGAGAGATTGGAGCAAAGATAGAGAAAGAAGAGTTTATTGTTGAAATGAGATTTCCGATTGTAACAGATGGAATGTTATAATAATTGGGAAGAATTGATAAAGTCTGTTAATAAATCACTTGCAAAGTAACGACGTTTGCGTTACAATAAAGCTGACAGGAGGTGCGATGTTATGGAAAAAACAGCCACATTGAATTTAAGAGTGAATCCAGCGGTAAAGGAACGTGCAGAAGCAGTGCTATCAAGACTTGGAGTTCCAATGTCAACAGCAATAGATATGTATTTAAATCAGATTTCTCTGACAGGAGGTATTCCGTTTGCTGTTACATTACCAAAAGTACCAGATATGATCAATACAGATTTGATGTCGAATGAAGAAATCCATACAAAATTGACAAAAGGTTATGATGATATTGAAAATGGAAGAGTACAGAATGCAACTAATGCGTTTATGAAATTTAGGGAGAATCATTAAGTATGAGGCAATACGAAGTGGAAATCACAGATGATGCATTAGCGGATATGGAACAAATGTATAATCATATTGCTTTTGTACTACTTTCTCCAGAAAATGCTATGGGACAGTATAATCGGATAGCGGATGCAATATTAAAGTTGAATGTAATGCCAGAACGATTTCGAGTTATGTATTCAGAGCCGGAACATTCAATGGGATTACGAAGGATGTTGGTGGATAATTTTTCTGTGTTTTATGTGGTACAGGGGGATAAAGTGATTGTGACGAATGTACTGTATAGTGCATCGGATATAGAGAGCAGATTATTAAAAAATAATCAGGTATAAAATAAAGATAAGCCGTATAGCTTGTGATAATCATTCATTTTTTGATGAAAGTAAACAAAATGATACTATAATGTTATCAAAAACAAAGGTAAATGTTAATGAACCAGGAGGTGTAGAAAATGAGTGTGGTTAAGTCTTTTTCAGTTGGCGATGGTGATATGTTTTATATAGATCACAATTCAGATAATTTTACAACAATTGATTGTTGTTATTCTGATGAGGATAATAAAGAAACAAACTTTGAAGAAATGAAAAATTTAGCTAACAAAAAAGGAATTACACGTTTTATATCCACACATCCAGATGAGGATCATATCAAAGGAATTGAAGATTTTTCTGATATAGTTGGAATTGTAAATTTTTATTGTGTAGAAAATGAGGCGATAAAAGAGGAAGAAACCGATAATTTCAAAAAATACTGTGAAATTAGAGATTCTGAAAAGGCATATTATGTTTCAAAGGGATGCAGAAGAAAATGGATGAATGTCTCAGATGAGGAACGGGGCTGTGCAGGAATAAATTTTTTATGGCCTATTACTTCAGATGAAGATTTTCAAGATGCGCTGGAAAAAGTAAAAGATGGAAAGGAATATAATAATATCTCCCCAATTTTTACGTATTCTGTTGAAAATAATGTAAGAATGATGTGGATGGGTGACTTAGAGCACGATTTTTTAGAAAAAATCAAGGATAAAATTGAATGGCCAGAAATAGATATTTTGTTTGCACCACATCATGGAAGGGATTCTGGAAAAGTATCGTCAGATGTTCTGAAAAAATTAAATCCTCATATTGTAATAATTGGCGAGGCTCCGTCTAAATATCTTAATTATTATTCGGGATATAATACTATTACTCAAAACTCAGCAGGAAATATTGTATTTGAGTGTATAGAAGACTATGTACATGTTTACATTGAAAAATCCTCATATAGTTATGATACTGGATTTTTAGATAATAAATCAAAAACAGATTGTGATTATGGCTATTATTTGGGATCGTTTAAACCTAAAAATGCATGAGGTTAAGAGAAACATGAATGATATAAAAGATTATAGAAATAATGAATTGAAAAACTATGTAATAGGTAATATATTATTGATGTTGCTTTTTTCGGGTTTGCTTGAAAAATTTTTTACACAAGAGATTAGTAACAATTTAAGTATTTGGGGAACAGTTATAGAATCGGCTCTTTTATCATCTATTATATATATTTATGTTTTTTTATTAGATTCTTTGATTCCGGGAAATATTAAACAAAATCTGGCATATTTCCATATTGGAAAACTACCAGGATATACCATTTTTACAGATATGCAAATAAAAGTAAAAGATGATCGTTTTACTAAATCTGATGTATTAAAAAAATACGACCAAGTATATCAGAATATGCCTACTGATAAAAAAGAAAGGGAGAAATATCAAAATTCTCAGTGGTACAAAATATATTGTAGTTGTAAAAATGATAGCAAGATATTGATTGCCAATAGAGACTTTTTACTTTGTAGAGATATCACGATAATTACAATGATGCTTATTGTTTTGTATCTTATTTTTTGTTTCTTTAAAATTGTCGTGCTATCGGAAAAAGTTGTCTTGATTTTGATTGCAGAGTTGATTGTTTCGGACATATCTATGAGAGGTAAGGCTAAACGATTAGCATATAATGTTATTTCAGAGGATATATATAAATAAAATAGATATAAGTAATGGCAACATTCTGGCAACAGTTCATCAGAAAGCCAATGGAAATTATGTAATAGAAATAAAAACTAGGCGTATTGTAAGCAAAATCTTAATTAATTCCGTTAAGTTTTTACGTGACGGAGCCGAGTTTGAATAAGAAAAATTTTATAAGAGTTATTTTGAATGACAGGCAGTCCATGTGATTGTCTGTTATTTTTTTATGAAATAATTCGCGAAATTTACATGGCCTTTTATGAAACAAATAGTAAATGTTTCCGAAAAAAAAGAGTATTGATATCACGTAAGCGTGATAGCTTATACTCTTTATGCGAGGAAAGGGAAGGCTGTAGTGAAGAAAACAAGCGAAATAAGTAAAATCGTGGGTATAAGTAAACGCACATTACAATTTTATGACGATGAAAGAATAATTAAAGTGGAAAGATCTGCGAACAACCATCGTTTATATGACGACGGAACTTTAGAAACCTTGTGGGAAATCATGATCTATAAAGAAATGGGGTTGAAACTTGGAGAAATCAAACGATTGTTAGAGATGCCGGACAATGAAAAGAAAGGGTTTTATAAAGCGTGTATTAAACAAATCGAAGAGAAAATTAAAGAATTAGAGAGTCGGAAAAGGTTTATTTCTCTAATCATAGCGAAAGGGTTGCCACAGATACCGGATGAAAACTCTGATGTCACATATAAAAGCAGGCTTGTTGAATTGAGAAAGGGGTGGGATTTACAATCTGGAATCAGCATTGCAAAAGGCGGTGATATGGAATCTTTTATGCAATATCAAACTACAAGGGCTAAGAGAGATGAAACAAAGCAGGAAGAGTTTGATGCAGAAAAAACGTATTTTAGGTAACTAAAATAAAAAAACTAAGGAAGAAAAGGGAGGACAGAAGATGTCAAAGAAACCGAAAATAGTAGCGTGCAGGAATTGCAACGCTCAAATAGCAAAAAATGAAAAAATTTGCCCGTCATGCGGAGCAAAAAACAAGAAGCCATTTTATAAGAGAGTATGGTTTATTCTGTTGATTATCATTTTGGTGTTCGGAACAATCAGTTCTATTGGAAGGCATAAGAAGGAAAAATTTGATTGGAATGAAATGGAACTTAATGATCGATTGCCAAAACCAAAATCAAATGTTGGAACGATTGTCAGCAATGATAGTGATAACTTGTGTATTCATGTGAAAAAGACATCTAAGAACGATTACAATGCGTACATAGAAGAATGTGAGGCTATGGGATATATTGTTGAAAGCGAAAAAGATGGAAACCGCTATGCTGCATTTAATACCGAAGGATATGCTTTGTCTTTGGATTATATTGGCGAAACAATGTATATTGAACTGGATGCACCGACAGAAATGGGAACTTTGAACTGGCCGAAGAGTGAAATCGCAAGATTGTTGCCGATGCCAAAATCTACGGTTGGAAAGGTTTCTACTGATACTGCAGATGGTTGTTATATCTATGTTGGAGAAACGTCAATAGATGATTTTAATGCTTATGCGGATGAATGCTCTGAGCAAGGTTTTTCTGTTGATTATGAAAGAGGAGATAAGTTCTACAACGCAAAAGACGAGAATGGAAATAAACTTTCGTTGTCTTATCAGGGAAATAATGTGATGGTTATTCAGATTAGAAAACCGGATGAATCTAAAGCAGAGGAAAACAAAACAAATGTAGATACTGAAATATCTTCAGAATCGAAACAAGAAGAGCAGGAAGAAAAGCCGAGTTCTGGTGAACAATTAGTGGATGGTCTGCGTCCTGAGTTTAAAAAAGCAATGGATAGCTATGAGACATTTATGAATGAATATTGCGATTTTATGAAAAAATATGCAGAATCTGATGGAACAGATATAGGTTTGCTTGCTGATTATACAGAGTATATGAGTAAATACGCAGACGTAGTAGAAGATTTTGAAGCATGGGATAGCGAAGAAATGAATACAGCGGAAACAGCGTATTATTTGGATGTTCAGACGCGTATCAATAAAAGGCTTTTGGAAGTGTCACAGTAATAGAAATTTAATAATAAGGATATTTAAGGGACTATCTATTTTTCGATAGTCCCTTGGTTTTAGAAAATTAAAATAAGAAAACGGAGGTGTTAGCAAATTGCGACTCATATACTTTAAGGCTTTGAGCGAATAATATGGAATCGCTGCGAGACTAAAATAAAGAAGAAATATAATTAAAAAGTTATTGACATAAAATAAAAGTAAGTGTATACTAACCAAAGTAAGAAATGAGCAATTGATAAAAGGATAAAATTTGAAAGCAGGTGATTTTGGATGCCTTTAACTATGGCGGAACCCGGAAGAGAGATTCGGATCAGGCGGATTGGCGGAAAGGATGAGACCAGACATTTTTTAGAAAGTCTGGGATTGGTACCGGATGGATTTGTTACGGTTGTATCAATAATGAATGGAAATCTGATTTTGAAGGTAAAAGAAACACGCATTGCAGTCAGTAAGGAAATGGCGAATAAGATCATGGTATGAGGAGGAAATGTGAAATGTCTACTTTAAAAGAAGTGAAATGCGGTGAAACGGTAAGAGTGGTAAAGATTCATGGAGAAGGTGCCGTAAAGCGCAGGATTATGGATATGGGGATTACGAAGAACACAGATATATATGTGAGAAAGGTTGCTCCGTTTGGGGATCCGATTGAAGTGACGGTGAGAGGCTATGAATTATCTTTGAGGAAATCCGATGGGGAAATGATAGAAGTAAGGTAGTATTTTTTTATTCTATAGTTAGGGTGAACTAACAAAAGTAAACTAAGAGTAACAGAGAATTGTAAAAGAAAAAGGAAGAGAGGGTGACTATGAAAGTCAAAATTGCGCTTGCAGGAAATCCAAACAGTGGAAAGACAACATTGTTCAATGCATTGACTGGTTCTAATCAGTTTGTTGGAAACTGGCCGGGAGTAACGGTAGAAAAGAAAGAAGGAAAGATCAAAGGATATACAACGAAAGGTGAGGAGGCAATTCTGGTAGACCTTCCGGGTGTATATTCGTTATCTCCATATACATTGGAAGAAGTGGTATCCAGAAACTTTTTGATTGAGGAAAAACCAGATGCAATTATCAATATAATTGATGGAACAAATCTGGAGCGAAATTTATATTTGACAACACAATTGACGGAGTTAGGAATTCCGGTGATAATTGCAGTCAATATGATGGATCTGGTCAGGAAAAATGGGGAAGAATTGAATCTTGACAGACTGGGAAAAGATACAGGGTGTAAAGTTGTTCAGATTTCGGCTTTGAAAGGAGAGGGCATTGATCAATTGGCACAGCGTGCAGTTGCTATTGCGAAAAGTCGGAAGAAAAATCAACCGGCACATCGTTTCGATGGGAGTGTGGAGCATGCAATTGCGCATATTGAAGAGGCTATATCAGGTTACGTGGATGAATCCATGGAACGCTGGTATGCAGTGAAGTTGTTTGAACGGGATGAAAAGGTACGGAAAAGTCTGAAATTAGGCGAAGATATACTGGCACATATCGAACAGGATATTGTAAATTGCGAGGAAGAGATGGAGGATGATGCTGAGAGCATTATTACTGGAGAACGTTATAATTATATAAGCAGCATTATCAAAGATTGTTATAAAAAACGTGTGAAAAGAGCGATGACAGTGTCAGATCAGATTGATCGAGTCGTTACAAATCGATTTTTAGCATTGCCAATTTTTGCACTTGTCATGTGGGCAGTTTATTATGTGTCCGTTACGACGGTAGGAACGATTTTGACTGACTGGACGAATGATACTTTGTTTGGGGCATGGATCATTCCGGCTGCACAGAGGGGGCTGGAAACTATAGGCTGTGCTCCATGGCTGATCGGATTGCTGGTAGACGGTATTATCAGTGGAGTGGGTGCAGTACTTGGATTTGTTCCGCAGATGTTGGTGCTCTTTGTATTCCTTGCATTTCTGGAAGGATGCGGTTACATGGCACGTATTGCGTTTATTATGGATCGTATTTTCCGTAAATTTGGTTTATCCGGTAAGTCTTTTATTCCGATGCTGATCGGTACGGGATGTGGTGTTCCGGGTGTCATGGCATCTAGGACAATCGAGAATGACAGAGACCGTAAGATGACGATTATGACTACGACATTTATCCCATGTGGAGCAAAGCTGCCGATTATCGCATTGATCGCGGGCGCATTGTTTGACGGAGCGTCCTGGGTAGCCCCGAGTGCTTATTTTGTGGGAATTGCAGCGATTATCTGCTCTGGTATTATTTTGAAAAAGACGAAAATGTTTGCCGGCGATCCGGCGCCGTTTGTGATGGAACTTCCGGCATATCATCTCCCTACCGCCGGAAATGTATTACGCAGTACATGGGAGCGTGGCTGGTCTTTCATCAAGAAGGCAGGAACGATTATTCTTCTTTCTACGATTGTTATCTGGTTTGCACAAAGTTTTGGATTTGAGAACGGACAGTTCGGTATGGTAGAAGATATGGGAAATAGCGTGCTGGCAGTTATTGGCTCTGCGGTGGCATGGATCTTTACACCGCTTGGATGGGGAGATTGGAAAGCTGCGGTGGCCGCAATTACCGGTTTGGTTGCAAAAGAAAATGTGGTTGGAACATTTGGAATTTTATATGGTTTTGGTGAGGTTGCAGAAGATGGCGCAGAAATCTGGGGAACACTTTCTGGATCAATGACGCAGATTGCGGCATATTCTTTCCTCATATTTAACCTTTTGTGTGCACCATGCTTTGCAGCGATGGGTGCAATTAAGAGAGAAATGAACAATGCAAAATGGTTCTGGTTTGCCATTGGATATCAGACAGGGCTTGCATATATCGCGTCTCTTTGTGTATATCAGGTCGGAACATGGATTACAGCAGGAACATTTGGTGGGGGAACTGTTGTGGCATTCTTATTTATCATTGTTTTTTTGTACTTGTTGTTCCGTCCTAATAAAGAAAGTGAAAGTGTTGGTGTAAGATTGACAGTATAGAAAGAAATGGATAAGATAAAAATAGAATGTGCGGAGGTGAAGATAGATGGGAACAGCGATTGTTTTATTAATATTAGCGGTTGTGGTTGGTATAATTATACGCAGCATGGTAAAAGATAAAAAGGCAGGAAAGTCGCTTCATTGTGGTGGAGATTGCAAACATTGCGGCGGAGGATGCCATTCATAGGAAAATGCTTTTAATCTTTGAAGAGACGCCCGAAAGGGCGTTTTCTTTTAAAAGATAGTTAGAATAGACTAACTAAAAATGAGAAATGAAAAGGAGGATAGAGATGTCTGATGAATTTATTATCCGTCATTGTTCCCCGACTCTTGCAGGATTAAAAACGGGGAATTTATTCAATTGTCCGTTTCAGGATAAAGAAGAACTGCTTTTATCTATTCGTTCGTTAAATCAGCGCTTAGTTCCGAAAGGGGTGCGGGTCATTCCTATGAAATTATTTGAACGGAAAGTATTGTTGTATATTTATCGCCCCAGCTATCTGGCAAATGATTTTGCAGAAAGAGATATTGCTGATTTGTTGGAAAACTGCGGCTATTGTACAGAAAAACCGGGAAAATGCGTTGTGCAGCTGATTCGGAAAATCTGCGATTCTAATGAATTTCCACATGAAATCGGGCTGTTTTTAAGTTATCCTCCGGAAGATGTAAGTGGATTTATGAAAAGCCCGGAAGAAGGGTGTAAATGTACCGGATATTGGAAGGTATATGGCGATGAGCAGAAGGCGAAGAAAATCTTTGCGGAATATGAGAAATGTACACTGCGGTATTGTGAGCTGGCAGCAAAGGGGCGGAGTATAGAACAGCTGACAATTATGGGGTGAAATCTGTTCACAAAAACTTCACAAAAAATATTAGCACTCGCTATTGACGAGTGCTAAAGTAAGTGTTATATTACAGATAGAACAAAAGAGAAGAAAAAATAGAATCTCGATTGTTCAAGTAACAAACACCGGAATGGATTTTATTCTAGGTGCAGGATGAGTTTTTTAGTCATTATATAATATGGAAGGAGATATGACTTATGTTGATGCCTAGTATTTTTGGAGAAAGTTTATTTGATGATTTTATGAAGGATTTCCCATTCTACGATGACAGAGATTCGAGAAGAGTGGAGAAGAAACTGTATGGTCACAATGCAAGTAATTTGATGAAGACAGATATACGTGAATTGGAGAACGGATACGAGATCATGACAGATCTGCCGGGATTTAAGAAGGAAGAGGTAAAGGCTTCGTTGAAGGATGGTTATCTTACCATCTCCGCTGCAAAAGGACTGGATGAGGATGAACAGGATGAGAAGAGCGGTAAGTATATCCGTCGTGAGAGATTTGCAGGTGCCTGTCAGAGAACATTTTACGTTGGTGAGGATGTGACAGAGGCAGATATCAAAGGTGAGTTTAAGCATGGTATTTTGAAACTGTTTGTTCCGAAGATTGTAAAACAGCCGGAAGTACCGGAAGAAAAATTCATTGCGATTGAATAAGATGCATCTCTGCAGCATGGAGCGATCAGAGAAAAAGGTGTGAAAGAGGAGGTCGGAGATTCCGGTCTCCTCTTTTCCAATCGTTTATGATTTTTTACTATTTGATTTGATGACATTGATAACAAGCTGTATGCAAGACAAAATTATCAATTGATAGGTTGAAAGAGGGTGAGAAGATGGCAAATAAAAGGGATTATTATGAAGTTCTGGGGCTGAATAAAAGTGCAGATCAGAATGCGATTAAGAAAGCGTATCGGAAACTGGCAAAAAAGTATCACCCGGATACAAATGCCGGGAATGCAGCCGCAGAAGAGAAGTTTAAAGAAGTGACAGAAGCGTATAATGTGCTGAGTGATGAGGAAAAACGAAAACTCTATGATCAGTTTGGGCATGCTGCATTTGACGGAAGTATGGGAAATGCAGGAAACGGCGGCGGTGCATATGGCGGCACTTATGGCAGCAGAGCGTACGGCGGCGGTGCATACGGCGGCACTTACGGCAGCAGAGCATATGGCAGCGGTTTTGGATCAAATGGTACATGGAGTTCAAGAGGAACAGACGGCAGTTATCAGGAATTTCATTTTGAGGGAGATGCCGGTAATATGGATGACATCTTCGAACAGTTTTTTGGAAATGGATTTCAGAAACAGGGAACAGACCTTCATGCGGAGGTGACGGTAGGGTTTGATGATGCTGCGTTTGGAAGTAAAAAAGTCATTCGGCTGCAGTCAGAGAATGGAACTGTGCAATCTCTGGAAGTGAAGATTCCGGCGGGGATCGAAGATGGAAAAACCATTCGACTTCGTGGAAAGGGAAATCCGGGACGAGGCGGCGGAACAGCCGGGGATTTGCTTTTGAAGGTGCATGTCTGTGACAAACCGGGATTTACCCGGAAGGGAAGAGATGTCTATACAACGGTTTCGGTTCCGTTTACTACAGCTGTATTTGGTGGAGAAGTACCAATTCAGACAATTTATGGAACAGTAGTCTGCAAGATCAAGCCGGGGACTCAGTCGGGCACTAAAATCCGTTTGAAAGGGAAAGGAATCGTTGCAATGAATCAGCCGTCTGTACATGGGGATCAATATGCAGAGGTTGAAATTGAAGTTCCAAGAAATCTTAGTGAAGAAGCAAGGCAGAAGCTGAAAGAGTTTGAAAACATTTGCAAGAAAGGGAAGACTAAGAGTGTAGCATAGGCAATCCAAAAGGAGCTGCGTGACTGTTTTGAAAAAAAGATAAGAAAAGCCGAGTTGTTGTTTTTCTTATCTTTTTTTGCTGTTTTTCAGGCATTTAATTGTAATCTGAAGATGTTCCAGATATAATAAGAAGGAGTTCAGAAATGAAGAATGAAAGTAGAAGGAGACAAAGAAATGGTTTACGAGATGCTGGTCCTTGATCTGGACGGGACATTGACTAATTCCAGAAAAGAGATTACAGAGCCTACCAAAAAGGCATTGATTGAGATACAGGAAGCCGGGAAAAAGGTTGTGCTTGCCAGCGGACGCCCGATCAATGGAGTACAGCCTTTGGCAGATGCGTTGGAGCTGGGTCGGTTTGGAAGCTATATCTTATCTTTTAATGGAGCAAGAATTACCCAGTGTTCCACAGGTGAGATTATTTATAATAAGACAATTCCTCATGACGTTATTGAACCGATCTATCAGATTGCAAAGCAATATAAGGACGTAGATATTATAACTTATCAGGGGGATGAGATCATTTCCGGTCTGCAGCCGAATCAATATACGGAAAAGGAAAGAATGATCAACAAGATGAAGATTAAGCCGGTAGAACATTTTTCAGAATATATAGATTTTCCGGTGAATAAACTGCTGATTCCGGGAGAACCGGTGATTCTGGAAGAGATGATGGAAGTTTTAAAGGCAAAGTTTCATTCTCTGCTAAATATATATCGTTCAGAGCCGTTCTTTTTGGAAATTATGCCGCAGAAGATCGATAAGGCATATACTTTACAGAAGTTATTGAGCAGTATCGGACTTACGGCTGACCAGATGATTTGCTGTGGAGACGGGTATAATGATTTGTCTATGATTGAATATGCCGGCCTGGGAGTAGCCATGGAGAATGCACAACCCATAGTAAAGGAAAAAGCAGATTATATTACACGTTCCAATGATGACGACGGGGTATTATATGTCATCAATCAATTTATGAGAAATAATTCGAAGCGAATATAGAATGCAGAGAATATAGAATGCAGTGGATATAGAGGATGCAGAGCATTATAGAAAGTTAAAAGATGGAGGTAAGGAAAAGTGAAAGTATTGATGTTAAATGGAAGTGCCAATGCGAAAGGAAATACATATACAGCATTGGAGGAGATTGGAAAACAGCTGGAAAAGGAAGGCGTTGATTATGAAATTTTTCAGATTGGAGCTGACCCGGTAAGAGACTGCATCGGTTGTGGACAATGTACTGAAAGCGGTTGTATTTTCACAGAGGATCGGGTCAATGATTTTATTGCAAAAGCAAAAGAGGCAGACGGATTTGTTTTTGGAACTCCGGTCTATTATGCACATCCGAGCGGACGGATTCAGGCATTTTTGGATCGGGTGTTTTACAGCAGCGGCAGGGCATTTTCTTTTAAGCCCGGGGCATCGGTGGCTGTGGCAAGACGTGGGGGAACAACAGCATCTTTTGATGTGCTGAATAAATATTTTGGAATCTCTCAGATGCCGGTTGTTGGTTCCACGTATTGGAATAACGTGCATGGAGCAGCACAAGGCGAAGCGGCTCAAGATGCAGAGGGACTGCAGACGATGCGGAATCTGGCGAGAAATATGGCATGGATGCTGAAGTGCCTGGAAACAGGGAAAGAGGCTGGGGTCGCACTTCCGGAGACGGAGAGAACGTATAAGACCAATTATATTCGATAACATTTTCTTGTTATTATAGGAAAAGTGTTTTATAATGACGAAAGGAGTCTTTGTTATTATTATGACAAGGATTCCGGACACTAATGAAATGATTCCGTTATAAGAGAGGATACATTGATGATAAAGGTGCAGGAATACAGAGGACATATTCGCAATTGGGAAGAACTTTGCGAACGTCTGGGAATTGCGTTGAATCTGTCAAGAGAAGAGCGGGAAGAAGCGATTCTGATAAATGCATACGAGACATGGGGGTATGAGATGGCGGACCATCTGCATGGTATGTTTGCGTTTGCATTGTGGGATGATAAAGAGAAAAAGTTGTTTTGTTTGAGAGATCAGTTTGGAACAAAGCCTTTTTATTATTATGAGACTGCAGATGGCGATCTCCTTTATGGAACGACAATCCGTCAGATCATGGAGCAGCCGGGGTTCGTGAAAGAACTGAATGAGGAGATGCTGCAGATTTATCTGAGTCTGACTTATGTTGCAGGAGAGGATACATTTTTCCGGGGATTAAAGAAGTTGCTGCCGGGGCGTTATCTGGTATGGCAGAATGGAAAAATGGAGATTGTACGTTACTGGAAACCGGAATTTCATCCGGATGACAGCAGGACGTTGGATGATTGGGCAGAGGAGATTCATACTACTGTTCAGGAAATCATGCCGGAACTGCGTGCAAAGGACGAGTATGCAGAGGCCTTTTTATCCGGCGGTGTAGATTCTTCCTATGTGGTAGCGATGTCAGATGTGACGGCTACAGATTCCTGTGGGTATGATGAAGAACGGTTTGATGAGTCCGGAATGGCAAAGGAAACTGCAGACCTTTTGAAGAGAGAGAATCATAGATGCAGGATTACACCGGAGGAGTATTTTGAGATCGTGCCTTGGGTGATGTACCATATGGAACAGCCGCTCGGAGATGCTTCTGCTATAGCATTTGCACTGGGCTGTAAGGCAACGGCAGAACATACGAAGATATGCTATTCCGGAGAAGGTTCCGATGAGTTCTTTGGTGGATATAATATGTATCGCAATGCAGAGCGGTACGGAGAGAATTTGAGGACTTTCTATGTAGGAAATACCAATATCATGAAGGAAGAGGAAAAACAGCGGATTTTGAAACACTATGATCCGGATGTGCTTCCGATTGAGATTGCAGCTCCGATTTATGAAGAGACAGAAGGGTTAGATCCGCTGACTAAGATGTCTGATGTGGACATTCAGATCTGGCTGGAAGGTGATATTTATCTGAATGTGGATAAGATGAGTCATGCAGCAGGACTGGAAGTCCGGATGCCTCTGACAGATCGCCGAATCTTTGATATTGCATCCAGAATGCCATCGAAATATAAGGTCAATGAAGAGCAGAATAAAGTTGCTTTTCGTACTGCGGCTGCAAAAGTGCTGCCGGAGGAAATTGCATTTCGTAAAAAACTTGGATTTATCGTTCCGATTCGAATCTGGATGGCGGATGACAGATACAATGGAGATGTCAGAGAAAAGTTTCACAGCGATTATGCAGAGAAGTTCTTTCATATGGATGAGATCAATGCGATCTTTGACGAGTATGTAGGCGGCAACTCAGATAATTGGAGAAAGGTCTGGACAATTTATACATTCCTTGTATGGTATGAGGAATACTTCATAAAACGGTAATACAGGTAAAAATATAAAGAAAAATATAAAGAATATAAAGAAAGAAAGTGAGCAGAGAATCATGCAGATTACAAACGACATCCTTTATGTAGGTGTGAATGATCACAAAGTTGATTTATTTGAGGGACAGTATGTTGTTCCAAATGGAATGTCATACAATTCTTATGTGATCAAAGACGAAAAAATTGCAGTAGTAGATACGGTTGATGCCAAATTTACTCATGAGTGGCTGGATAATTTGGAGAAGGCATTGGCAGGCGCCAAACCGGATTATCTGATCGTTCAGCATATGGAGCCGGATCACTCCGCGAATATTGAGAATTTCATGAAGATTTATCCGGAGACAAAGATTGTTGCAAATGTGAAGACATTTACAATGATGGAGAATTTCTTCCGCAATATGGATTTTGAAGGAAGAAAGGTGGAAGTGAAGAATAAAGAGACACTTTCTCTTGGTAAACATGAGTTGACATTCGTATTTGCACCGATGGTACACTGGCCGGAAGTAATGGTAACTTATGACAGTACTGACAAGGTTCTCTTCTCCGCAGATGGATTTGGTAAATTTGGCGCATTGGATGTGGAGGAAGACTGGGATTGTGAAGCACGCCGCTACTATATTGGAATTGTAGGAAAGTACGGTATGCAGGTGCAGAATTTGTTGAAAGTTGCGGCTACACTGGATATTCAGGTTATCTGCCCGCTGCATGGACCGGTTCTGAAAGAAAATCTTAGTCATTATATTGAGAAATATAATATCTGGTCTTCTTATGCAGTAGAGTCAGAAGGCGTGATGATTGCATATACTTCCGTATATGGAAATACAAAAAAAGCAGTAGAACTTCTTGCAAATAAGTTAAAAGAAAAAGGATGTCCGAAGGTAGTCGTATGTGACTTGGCACGAGAAGATATGGCAGAAGCAGTGGAAGATGCCTTCCGCTATGGCAAACTGGTTTTGGCAACGACCACATACAATGCAGACATTTTCCCATTCATGCGAACCTTTATCGAGCATCTGACAGAGCGAAACTATCAGAACCGCACCATCGGTCTGATTGAGAACGGATCCTGGGCTCCGATGGCAATCCGTACGATGAAAGGAATGTTTGAAAAGAGCAAGAATATTACATGGTTGCATAATGAAGTTAAGATCATGTCTTCTTTGAGTGAGGAGAATTTAGAACAGATTGATAAAATGGCAGAAGAACTGTGTAAAGAATATGTTGCACAGTCCAGTGAGGCTGCAAATAAAAATGATATGACTGCGTTGTTCCGCATCGGATATGGTCTTTATGTTGTAACATCCAATGATGGCACAAGAGACAATGGTTTGATTGTGAATACCGTTTCACAGCTGACAGATACTCCGAATCGTGTGGCAGTAAATATTAATAAGGCAAATTATTCTCATCACGTTATCAAGCAGACAGGTGTGTTGAATGTAAACTGTCTGTCAGTAGAGGCTCCGTTTAGCGTATTCGAGCGGTTTGGTTTCCAGAGCGGACGTCAGGTAGATAAGTTTGCAGGACAGGAAGTGCTGCGTTCCGATAATGGTTTGGTATTCCTTCCAAAATATATCAATGCATTCATGTCTCTGAAAGTAGAGCAGTATGTAGATCTGGATACACATGGTATGTTTATCTGTACAGTAACTGAGGCTCGCGTAATGAACGATAAGGATACGATGACATATACGTATTACCAGAACAACGTAAAACCAAAACCGCAGACAGATGGCAAAAAAGGTTTTGTATGTAAGGTTTGCGGATATATTTACGAGGGAGATGTTCTTCCGGATGACTATATTTGTCCATTGTGTAAGCATGGTGTGGCAGATTTTGAACCGATCGGATAAGAAAAAGATACAGAATAGTATATGAAATAGTATATAGAAGATAAGAAAAGAAGACTTGGAATATGGAAAAATATTCTAAGCCTTCTTTTCTTGATTAATAAGCCGTCAATTGATTAATTATGTCATTACTTGATTTAATTTAATATTTATTGATTATATTTAATGTTATATCCGGAAATGCTTGACAAAATATAAGATGCACGATATTATTTCAGAAAAGAAATTACAGAGTGCGCTCTGTAATTCGTAATCTGGGAGGACGATTGAATATGAAACAATGGAAAAAAATAATGTCAGCTGCAGTTGTTACTGCAATGACAGTAGGAATGCTTGCAGGATGCGGCGGAAATGATAAGAAGGCAGAAGGCGGTGAGGATGTATTTAAGATTGGTTCTATCGGACCGGTGACCGGTGCGGCTGCGATTTATGGAGAGGCTGTGAAAAATGGTGCGGAACTGGCAGTAAAAGAAATCAACGAAGCAGGCGGAATCAACGGAGTGAAGATTGAATTTGATTTTCAGGATGATGAGAATGACCCGGAAAAATCAATCAATGCATATAATACATTAAAAGACTGGGGTATGCAGGCGCTGCTTGGAACAGTAACTTCGGCTCCATGTGTGGCAGTTGGAAATGAAGCACAGGCAGACAATATGTTCTTACTTACACCGTCAGGTACAGCAGTTGAATGTGTGCAGTATGATAATGCATTTCGTGTATGTTTCTCAGATCCGATGCAAGGTCTGGAATGTGCAAAATATATCAGCGATAACGCACTGGCTAAGAAAGTGGCTGTGATTTACGATAGTTCAGATGTTTATTCTACAGGAATTTATAATGCATTTGCGGCAGAAGCAAAGAAAGATGGTTTGGAAATCGTAGCTGCAGAGGCGTTTACAGCAGAGAGTAAGACAGACTTTTCCGTACAGCTTCAGAAAGCAAAAGATAAGGGCGCTGAGCTGGTATTCCTGCCATTCTACTATTCAGAGGCGGCTTTGGTACTTCAGCAGGCAGCAGGCATGAATTATGCGCCGATCTTCTTCGGATGTGACGGTATGGACGGTATTCTTGGTGTCGAAGGATTTGATGCTGCAAATGCACAGAATCTGATGTTCTTAAGTCCGTTTACACCAACATCTACGGATGAGATGGTTGTAGAATTTGTTAAGAGCTTTGAAGAAGAGTTTGGTCATACACCGATCCAGTTTGCAGCAGACGCTTATGATGGTGTCTATGCATTGAAAGCAGCGATGGAAAAGGCAGAGGTAACACCAGATATGAGCCCATCCGATATTTGTGATGCATTGAAGGGAGCCATGACAGAGATTACAATAGATGGTGTGACAGCAAAAGATCTGACTTGGGAAGCAAGCGGAGAACCAAGCAAAGAGCCTATGGTTGTTAAGATCGAAAATGGAGAATATACAGTAGTCGAATAATTAAGAATGATAGAGGGTTATCCTTCGGGATAACCTTCTTTGCAAATTCGTTGAAAAAAATGAGAGACAGGTGGGTGGATATGAGTTTTATATCTTATTTAATTAATGGTGTCAGTCTGGGAAGCGTATATGCGATTATTGCCTTAGGCTATACAATGGTATATGGAATTGCCAAGATGCTGAACTTTGCGCATGGTGATGTCATTATGATTGGTGCGTATATAGCGCTGACGGCTATGACAGGAATGGGACTTCCGCCGGTTGCGGCAGTCCTGATCGCAGTTGTATTTTGTACCGTACTCGGTATGTTGATTGAGCGGGTGGCGTATAAACCTCTTCGAAATGCGTCTTCTCCTTTGGCAGTGCTGATCACTGCAATCGGTGTCAGCTACTTACTGCAGAATATTGCGTTACTTGTGTTTGGTGCAAACACAAAGACATTTACATCCGTTGTTTCAATCCCGTCTTTGACACTGGCAGGAGGGAAACTGACTATTTCAGGAGAAACTATGATGACGATTGCAGCTTGTATTGTCATCATGATCGGACTGACTTTGTTCATTAACAAGTCAAAAGCAGGTCAGGCAATGCTTGCGGTGTCAGAAGATAAGGGCGCTGCACAGCTGATGGGAATCAATGTAAATGGAACGATTGCTCTGACGTTTGCTATTGGTTCTGCTCTGGCTGCTATTGCAGGTGTGCTCCTATGCTCTGCTTATCCGACTTTGACTCCGTATACTGGAGCAATGCCGGGAATCAAAGCCTTTGTGGCAGCTGTGTTTGGCGGGATCGGGTCCATTCCGGGAGCAATGGTTGGCGGCATTTTGCTGGGAATCATAGAGATTTTCGGGAAAGCATATATTTCTTCGCAGATGGCAGATGCCATTGTGTTCGGCGTATTGATCATTGTACTTCTTGTGAAACCTGCCGGCATTTTCGGTAAAAATATTCAGGAGAAGGTGTAGGTGGGAACGATGAAAAAGATGAACAAAACAACAAAAAACAATCTGATCACCTATTTGATGGTGATTGTAATCTATATAGTGGTGCAGGCGCTTGTAATGTCCGGAAGTGTTTCCAGTCTGCTGCAAGGCTTGCTGGTTCCGCTGTGCGCCTATGTGATTCTGGCGGTTTCCTTGAATCTGACAGTTGGAATCCTGGGAGAATTGAGTCTGGGGCATGCAGGATTTATGTGTGTGGGAGCGTTTACCAGCGCATTTTTCTCTAAATGTATGGCAGATGTCATTCCGGTGGCAGGGCTGCGTTTCTTCTTTGCACTTTTGATCGGTGCAGTATCTGCCGGAATTTTTGGAATATTGATTGGAATTCCGGTACTGCGTTTGAAAGGAGATTACCTTGCAATCGTAACTTTGGCATTTGGAGAGATTATTAAAAATATCGTCAATATTCTTTTTATTGGAAAAGATAAAAATGGATTTCATTTCTCTACAAAGGATATGATTTCATTGAACATGGAGCCGGATGGGGTGGTACTTGTAAATGGTCCTCAGGGAATTACAGGAACACCGAAGGATTCTACATTTACAATTGGTGTGATCCTGATTCTGATCACGTTGTTTATCGTATTGAATCTGATCCATTCCAGAAGTGGGCGTGCAATTATGGCAATTCGTGATAACCGGATTGCGGCAGAGTCTGTGGGAATTAATGTAACAAAATACAAATTGATGGCATTTTCGATTTCAGCGGCTCTGGCAGGTGTTGCCGGTGTAATTTATGCACATAATCTTGCGACATTGACTGCACAGCCAAAGAATTTCGGTTATAATATGTCTATCATGATCTTGGTATTTGTCGTGCTTGGAGGAATTGGAAATATTCGCGGCTCGATTATCGCAGCCATTGTTTTGACAATTCTTCCGGAAATGCTTCGTGGACTGAGTGATTATCGTATGCTGATCTATGCGATTGTGCTGATTGTGATGATGTTATATAACTGGAGTCCAAAGGCGATTGTCTGGAGAGAAAAGTATTTCTCCAGATTTAAAATGAAAAAGAAAGTAAAAGAGGAGGTTTAAGTGTTATGGCATTATTAGAAGTAACCAATTTAGGAATCTCCTTTGGCGGACTTCGCGCGGTAAATGAGTTCCATCTGAATATTGAAAAGGGCTGTCTGTATGGCTTAATTGGACCAAACGGTGCCGGAAAAACGACAGTGTTTAACTTGCTGACGGGAGTGTATAAGCCGGATGAAGGAATTATCAAGCTGGACGGAGAAAATATTGTTGGAAAGAAGACGATCGACATCAATAAAGCCGGAATTGCAAGAACTTTTCAAAATATCCGTCTGTTTAAGGATTTGACAGTGCTGGATAATGTAAAGGCGGGGCTGCATAATCATTATAAATATACGACGCTGGAGGGAATTCTGCGGCTGCCGAATTATCGGAAAATGGAAAAGGCAATGGATGAGAAGGCGCTGGAACTGTTAAAGGTATTTGATCTGGATGGAGAGGCGCAGACTTTGGCGTCCAATCTTCCTTACGGAAAGCAAAGAAAACTGGAGATTACACGTGCATTGGCAACAGAGCCGAAATTATTGCTTTTGGATGAGCCTGCGGCAGGTATGAATCCGAATGAAACAAGGGAACTGATGGAGACAATCCGGTTCGTGCGTGATCATTTTGATATGACAATTCTTCTGATAGAGCATGATATGAAACTGGTGTCGGGAATCTGCGAAAAGCTGACAGTGCTGAACTTTGGGCAGGTGCTTGCAGAGGGCAGTACCGCAGAGGTATTGAACAATCCAGAAGTAATCAAAGCATATTTAGGAGAATAAGGGGGTGACGTCATGGCAATGCTTGAGGTAAAAGATATTGAGGTATATTATGGAGTGATTCAGGCAATCAAAGGGATTTCTTTTGAGGTAAATGAAGGCGAGGTCATCGCTTTGATCGGGGCGAATGGAGCGGGAAAAACAACAACGCTGCATACCATTACCGGACTGCTGTCCCCGAAAAAAGGCTCTGTTATTTTTGAAGGACAGGATATTACAAAGGTTCCGGCACACAAGATTGTATCCCTCGGAATGGCGCATGTTCCGGAAGGACGTCGTGTGTTCGCAGAATTGACTGTGTATCAGAATCTGAAAATGGGCGCATATACAAGAAAGGATAAGGCGGAGATTGAAGAAACGCTGCAGATGGTGTATAAGCGCTTTCCGAGACTGGAAGAACGAAAGAACCAGCTTGCAGGAACATTGAGTGGAGGAGAGCAGCAGATGCTGGCGATGGGGCGCGCACTGATGTCTCATCCAAAAATCATCGTGATGGATGAACCGTCTATGGGATTGTCTCCGATTCTGGTCAATGAAATTTTTGATATCATCAAGGAAGTCAGCGCCAGTGGTACTACGGTGCTTCTGGTAGAGCAGAATGCGAAAAAGGCATTATCCATTGCGGATCGTGCATATGTATTAGAAACCGGTAAGATTGTGCTGGAAGGCGATGCAAAAGAATTGATGAACGATGATTCTATCAAGAAAGCGTATCTTGGAGAATAGGGGGGTTCGGATATGGAAAATATTGTAGTAACGATTGCAAGACAGTATGGAAGTGGTGGGAAAACCATTGGAGAAATGTATGCAAAAGAAATGGGAATCCCATGTTATGGAAGTAATCTGCTGCAGATGGCATCAGAGGAGAGTGGAATCAATGAAACATTATTCCGGCAGTTGGATGAAAAACTTCGAAACAGTCCGTTGCTTCGCATGACAACGGATGTGTATGACGGCAAGGTAATCCCGCCGGGAAACAAAGATTTTGTTTCCGCAAAAAATCTGTTTAATTATCAGGCTGAGGTCATTAAGCGTCTGGCAAAGACAGAAACCTGTGTGATCGTGGGGCGTGCGGCAGATTTTGTATTAAAGGATTATCCAAACGTGGTCAGTGTGTTTGTGCATGCGTCAGAGGAATTTAATCTGGCAAGAGCGATGGAGCGCAATAGTATGACGACCGAGGAGATGAAGAAATTCATTGCAACGACGGACAAATATCGTTCGGAGTATTACAAGCATTATACCGGAAGAGAATGGTCAGATGCAAGAAACTATGACTTGTGTCTGAACAGTGGAAAACTGGGATTTGAAAAATGTGTAGAAGAAATCAAGGCATATATTAAAGTGCGTTTTGCATAATCACAACCGAAAAGGACGGAGCAGAAACAGAAGGAATCGTTCTGTGTTCTGCCCGTCTTTTTTCGGTTGTGATTCACATTTAAAAGAAAGAAATTCTGTGGTATGATTACATAGATACATGTTAAATGGTTCAACAGGAGGATATGTATGTCGCTGCAGTTTATTTTTGGAAATTCAGGGGCTGGAAAGTCCCATTATTTATACAAATATATAGTACAGGAGTCGATGGCGCATCCGGATACGAATTATCTGGTGCTGGTGCCGGAACAATTTACCATGCAGACACAGAAGGATTTGTGTATGGCTCATCCACGTCATGGGATTATGAATATTGATGTTCTGAGTTTTGTGCGCCTTTCGCATCGTATTTTTGAAGAAACCGGAAGAGAGACAAAACGGGTGCTGGATGATGAGGGTAAGAATCTGATCCTTCGGAAAATCGCAGGAAGATATGAAGAGGAACTGAAGGTGTTGCGAGGCAATTTGAAAAAGCAAGGATACATCAGTGAGGTAAAGTCTGTTATTTCCGAGTTTACCCAGTATGGGATCGGGTTCGAGGAGCTGGATCGTTTTTTGGATACCCTGGATCCGGAAAGTTATCTGGCATACAAGCTGCGTGATATTCGCACCGTGTACGAAGGGTTTGAAAATTATCTTGCAGATCGTTATATCACAAAGGAAGAACTTCTGGATCTGTTAAGTGATGCGGTTCCGGAGTCTGCAATTTTAAAGGACAGTGTTGTGGCATTGGATGGATTTACAGGCTTTACACCGGTGCAGAATCGTCTGTTAGGGGAGTTGTTAAAGGTATGCCGCCAGGTGATTGTCACAGTGGAGCTGGATCCGAGGGAGGATGCATTTACCTATCGTCATCCATATCAGCTGTTTGCAATCAGTAAGCAGATGGTTACGTCGCTTGTTAAGATTGCAGAAGACTGCAGGGTGTCGATAGAAGAACCGGTTTCATTGTATGAAAAACCGGTTGCGAGATTTCGGAACAATCCGATGATGGGATTTCTGGAGGAGGAAATCTTTCGTTATACAGGAAATAAATATACACAGACCGGAGCGATTTCCATACATGCTGCACGAACTCCGCGGGAAGAGGCGGCGTTTGTGGCATCTGAAATCCGTCGGCTGGTGAGAAAAAGCGGATATCGTTTCCGGGATATCGCAGTGATTGTAAGCGATATGAATGCCTATGCAGATGCGTTGGAAAAGCATTGCAAAGACTATGAGGTTCCGTTTTTTATGGATTATAAAAAAAGTATTTTGCTGAATGCGTTTGTAGAGTATGTGCGGAGCCTTCTGGCGATGGCGGAACAGAATTTTTCTTACGAAAGTGTGTTTCGATTCCTTCGTACAGGCATGAGTGGTTTTTCGCATGAAGAAGTTGATAAGCTGGAGAATTACGTGCTTGCGCTGGGCGTGAAAGGATATAAAAGCTGGCAGGCAGTCTGGGTGCGGAGAACGGCAGGGGTGAAGGAAGAGGAACTGGCGGAACTGAATCATTTGCGGGTTTGCTTTGTGGAAAAAATCGATGCCCTTGTTACTATTTTGAAAAAAAGAAACAAAACAGTAAAAGATGTTACGATGGCAGTGTATGAATTTTTCCGGAAGGAACAGCTTCAGGAGCAGATCCGGCGAATGGAACTGCAATTTCAGGAAAAGGGAGAGCTGGCGCTGGCAAAGGAATATGCACAGATTTATCGAATTGTGATCGAGTTGTTTGATAAGTTTGTGGAACTGCTGGGGGAGGAACGTATTTCGTTAAAGGAATATTGTGAGCTTTTGGATGCCGGATTGGAAGAGGCGAAGGTAGGAGTGATTCCGCCGGGATTGGATCAGGTGGTGATCGGGGATATGCAGAGAACCCGTCTGAATAATTTGAAAGTTTTGTTTTTTGTGGGAGCAAATGATACCTTTCTTCCGGGAAAACTGGGACAGGGAGGGCTGCTTTCGGAGCGGGACAGAGAGAAGTTTTCAGGACAGAAACTGGCGCTGTCTCCGGGAATGAAGGAAAAGACGTATATTCAGAAGTTTTATTTGTATATGAATCTGACCAAACCATCGGAACAGCTAATTCTTTCTTTTGCTAAGACTTCAAGCGATGGAAAGGCACTTCGGCCCGCTTATTTGATCCAGGATCTGCAGCGGATGTTTCCGGCGCTTCGGATTCGAGAAGAAGAGAAAAAGACATTGACAGAGCGGGAACTGAATCGTACACAGGGCGCCAGAGAACTGGCTGCGGGACTGCGTGACAGGGAGTCCGGGCTGTCGGATGAATGGAAAGAATTGTATACCTGGTACCGGGAAACGTAAGAGCGGCGCAACCAGGCGGACCGGATTCTGGAGGCGGCATTTTATCGGCAAAAGGCAGATGGCCTGGCGGCGGATACGGCACTGGAATTATACGGGGATTTGACTAGGGCAAGCGTTACCCGGCTGGAGCGGTTTGCTTCTTGTTCGTATGCCCACTTTCTGGCGTATGGTCTGCGTCTTTCGGAACGGGAATACTATCAGTTTGAATCGATCGACCTGGGGAATATTGCGCATCAGGCAATGGAGAGGTATGCCCGCCGGATCGAAAAAGATGATTTGGATTGGGTTCTGATTCCGGAGGAGGTACGCAGCATGCTGATTGAAGAAAGCGTTGAAGAAAGTATCGTAGATTATGGCAATACAGTGCTTTATAGTACTGCCCGTAACGAATATATCATTACGCGAATCAAACAGCTTTTGAAACGATCCGTTTGGGCGTTGACAAAACAGTTGGAAAACAGTGATTTTCGGCCGAGTAAATTTGAGATGAAATTTGGCAGCGGAAAGATTGACAGGGTGGATTTGTGTGAAGACGATGGAACAGTGTATGTGAAGGTGATTGATTATAAAACCGGAAGTCGTAAGTTTGATATTACAGCGTTATATTACGGTTTGCAGATGCAGCTCCCGGTTTATATGAATGCTGCAATGGACATTATGCAGAAACAGTATCCACAGGAAGAGGTCGTGCCGGCTGGTATTTTTTATTATCGGATTCAGGATCCGTTTGTGGAGAAAGTGAAAAATGAGTCTATGCTGGAAGAAAGCATGCTGGAAAAATTAAAACTGGACGGCATTGTCAATGCGGATAAAGTTGTGTTAGAGCATCTGGAACGAAACCTGGAAGGAAGTTCTAAACTGCTCCCGATCAGCCGAAACAAAAGCGGCAGTCTGAGCGCGGCGTCTAAGGCGTTGGATCCGGCAACGTTTTTGTCACTTTTGGATTATATCAAGGTGAAAGAGGCGGAATTGAAAGAGGAAATTGCATCCGGGCGGACAGAGGCGGCACCTTATGTTTTGGGAAATCACAGTGGATGCGAATACTGCGCATATCGTGATATTTGCAGATTCGATACAGAGATGGAAGGCTTTGAATATCGGAATCTGGAGAAACATTCACTGGAAGTGGTTATGAGCCTGATTCAAGGAAAGTTAGAGGAAGAGTAAATGGGTGTAAAATGGACAAAAGAACAGCAGAAAGTCATTGAATTGAGAAACCGGAATATTTTGGTTTCTGCAGCGGCCGGTTCCGGAAAAACAGCGGTTCTGGTTGAGCGGATCATCGGAATGCTGACAGACGAAGAACATCCGATCGATGTGGATCGGTTGCTGATCGTTACGTTTACAGACGCAGCGGCATCGGAAATGAAGGAGAGGATTCGCAGCGCCATCGATACAGCGCTTGAGGAACAGCCGGGGAATGCACATCTGCAGAGGCAGTCTACACTGATTCACAGCGCACAGATTACGACGATTCACAGTTTCTGTTTATCGGTTATACGGGAACATTTTCACCTGATCGATATAGATCCCGGCTTTCGGATAGCGGAAGAGGGCGAGCTGCGTCTGATGAAACAGGATGTTTTGGCAGAATTGTTAGAAGAATGTTATGCCGGTGGGGAAGAGGCGTTTTTGGAACTGGTGGAAAAACTGGGGAATGGTAAGAACGATAAGAATCTGGAACAGATGATTTTGCAGTTGTATGAGTATTCCAGAAGTTACCCACAGCCACAAAAGTGGCTGGAGCGTTGTGTGGAACAATACCGGGAGTGCGAGGAGTATGTGTCAGGCGATTGCGAGGAAGAACCGGCTTTTCTTGGTCAGGTGCAGAAGTGGGTACAAAATTACATGAATGATCTTGTAAAACTTGTGGACCAGTGTGTGAAAATCTGTGAGGAACCGGACGGACCGTATATGTATGTTCCAATGCTGGAGGAGGATCTGGCTTTTCTGGAGAAACTGGCGAAAGCAGAAAGTTTTCAGGAGATGTATCAGAGCGTTTCAGAGGTGAAATGGAAAGCTCTTTCTCGAAAAAAAGATGAGACTGTAGATCCGGAGAAACGGCAGGAGATTCAGGATAAGAGAAAGCGGATCAAAAATCTGATAGAAGGATTGCAGAAAAGCTACTTTTATGAAGAAACACACGAGTTGCTTTTGGATATGGCAAAGACGAAAAATACGATGGAATTGCTAGTGAAACTGGTGAATCAATTTTCGGAAATGTTTACAGTGCAAAAACAGAAAAAACATCTCATAGATTACGCAGATATGGAGCAATTTGCTCTGAAAATCTTAACCGTAGAGGAAGATGGAAGACTGATCCCTTCCCAGACTGCAAAAGAATATCAGGAGCAGTTTGTTGAAGTGATGATCGATGAGTATCAGGACAGCAACCTGATCCAGGAAACTATTTTGACCAGTGTATCTACGGTGAGCCGGGGAATTTATAATATCTTCATGGTAGGAGATGTGAAACAGAGTATTTATCGGTTTCGTCTGTCCAGACCGGAGTTATTTATGGAGAAATACGATCAGTATTCTTCGGAAGAAAGTGAAACGCAGAAAATAGATCTTCATAAAAATTTCCGCAGCAGGCAGGAAGTGATTGATGGGGTGAATTATATTTTCCGGCGGATCATGTGCAGAGAATTGGGTGGGATTGAATACGATGATCAGGCAGCGCTGTATTCCGGGGCAGAATTTGAACCGGAGTATGGAGCGGATGGAAAATCTTCATATGAGATGGAACTTCTTCTGGTCAATGCACAGAAAAGTGATGAGGAATTAATCTTAAAAAAGAATAAAAAAGAGCTGGAAGTCCAGATCATTGCAAAAAGAATTAAGGAACTGATCCGCACAGCAAAGGTTACTGATAAAGAGAGCGGACAGCTGAGACCGGCAGAGTACCGGGATATCGTGATTCTGATGAGAAGTGTAAAAGGCTGGGGGGATACGGTGTCTTCCGTATTGGCAGAGGAAGGAATCCCGGCATATATCGGAAGTTCGGAAGGCTATTTTGGCGCTTATGAGATCAGCGTTCTTCTGGATTATCTGCAATTACTTGATAATCAGCGACAGGATCTGCCGCTTGCCGCAGTTCTGGCATCTCCGTTTGTTGGATTGGAGCCGCAACAGTTGGCGGAGATTCGTTTGGCAGCAAAAGAAGGATTTTTTTATGAGGCTGCGGAACGGCTGGCTCAGGCAGAAGAGGAGGAGAATGATCTTACAAATAAGCTGCGGACATTTTACCGGCAGCTGACGAGGTTTCGGGAAATGGTTCCCTATACGGCAATCCATGAACTGCTGCAGAAAATCATAGAAGAAACCGGATATGGTCTATATGTTGCAGCGATGCCGGGCGGGGAGCGCCGGAGCGCAAATGTGGAAATGCTCGTGGAAAAAGCAGCGGCGTTTGAAGGAACCAGTTATAAGGGGTTATTTAATTTTATCAGATATATTGAGCAGCTGCAGAAATATGATGTGGACTATGGAGAGGCAAATGTTGCGGATGAGTTGGAAAATACAGTAAGGATCATGAGTATCCACAAAAGTAAGGGACTGGAATTTCCGATTGTATTTGTTGCGGGGCTGGGAAAGCGTTTCAATACGACAGATCTGACGGGGAGTATGATTATCCACCCGGAATGGGGCGTTGGTTTGGATGCAGTGGATTTGGTACGAAGAACAAAGAGTGCTACCTTCTTAAAAAGGATCATTCAGCAGGAAGTGAAGATGGAAAATCTGGGAGAGGAATTGCGTGTTCTTTATGTGGCGTTGACTCGTGCGAAGGAGAAATTGATTCTGGTGGGAAGTCCCAGTCAGAAAAGTCTGCAGGAGATTGAAAAAGAAAAAGAGGTACGAAAGAGTACGGAGGAACGGGAAGATGGAACCCTTCCTTTCTATGAACTTGTCAGTGCAGGAAATTATATGCACTGGGTTCTGCCGGTACTCAGGAATCCGGATGCTCCTGTACGAATAGAGGTGATTGATCGCTCAGATGTGGATGAAGAGGGCAGGATTGAGTTTCAGAGTGAATATCTGGCGAAAGAGGTACTGGAGCATTGGAAACCGCAGAAAGTATATGCCCCAAAATTGAGAGAACATCTGGAAAGTCAGGAGCAGTACCAATATCCTTACGCCGAAGAGCAAAAGTTGAAATTAAAATTTACTGTTTCAGAATTGAAAAAACGTGCCTACCTGCAGGAAGAAGGCGGAGAGGAAATCTTTGAAGAGCCGGAAGTGGTTCCGTTGATTCCACAGTTTTTACAGGAAGAGGAAACGTTGACAGGAGCGTCCAGAGGAAGTGCCTATCATAAAGTATTGGAATTGCTGGACTATGAGCAGACGTACGATGAACAGACACTTTGTCTGGAGATAGAGAAACTGCACACCGAAGGAAAATTATCGAGGGAAATGGCACAGTGTATCCGGGCTGTTGATATCCTGAGGTTTTTGAATTCGGATGCCGGACAGCGTATGCAGGCAGCGGCAAGACAGAAAAAACTGTCAAAAGAACAGCCATTTGTGCTTGGTGTAGATGCGAGAGAAATCTATCCGGATACAAAGGGGGAAGAAATGATTCTGGTGCAGGGAATCATCGATGTCTATTTTGAAGAGGATGGAGAATTGGTCGTACTGGATTATAAAACTGACCGGGTACGCACTGCAAGAGAACTGAAGGAGAGGTATCATGCACAGTTGGATTATTATGCACAGGCTTTGGAACAGCTTCTTCAAAAGAAGGTAAAAGAAAAAATTATTTATTCCTTTACATTGGGTGAGGAGATTATCCTGTGATACAAGGGCGGCAGATTATGCCGCCCTTTTTCTTAAGAAAATCTTCTCTATTTTTTAATTGACAAACAATATTATACGGAATATAATATAGTCAAGAAAACAATATTAATAGATTTACAATATTATAAGAAAAAAGCAGAAGAGGTGGTCCTATGGTATTTAACACAGGCGCAGCACTATTGGATGCAATTGTTTTAGCAGTCGTTTCACATGAGGCGGAAGGAACATATGGGTATAAGATTACGCAGGATGTAAGAAAAGCGATTGATGTATCAGAATCTACGCTTTATCCGGTACTTAGAAGATTGCAGAAAGATGAGTGTCTGGAGGTTTATGACAAGCAATTTGATGGAAGAAACAGAAGATATTACAAGACAACAGAAAAAGGAATGGCACAGTTGAATTTATATAAGGTAGAGTGGAAGAACTATTCAAAGAAGATACAGGAGATATTCGAGGGAGGTGTGGCAATATGAACCGGAATGAATTTTTGAGAAGACTGGAGGTTCTCTTATCTGATATTTCAAAGGAAGAGAGAGAAGAGGCGCTCCAATATTATAGAGATTATTTTGAGGATGCAGGAGCGGAACATGAGGCGGATGTTATTCGCGAATTGGGAAGTCCGGAAAAGGTTGCCGAGACAATCAAAGCGGATTTAACCCGGGATGCTTATACGGAGGATGCGGCACAGTCATTTCCGGCGCAAACCGGAACGACCCAGAATACACAGAGCGCACCGAAGAGCAGCAATGGGCTGAAGGTATTACTGATCGTGTTGATTGTGTTGGTTGGCGCTCCGATCATTCTTCCGATTGGGTTTGTATTAGTGTTGGCAGTAATCGGAATCGTAATTGCAGCATTTTCATTTTTTGCAGGACTTGTATTAGGGGCGCTTGCAATCATCTGCGCCGGTCTTGTCATCATTGCAGTTGGTATACCGCTGTTAGTGGCGGCACTTCCGGCAGGACTGTTATCTATCGGCAGTGGGCTTGTGGTTCTGGTTGTTGGGCTGATCGGAACGGTGGCAACGATAAAACTTTGTATCGTAATGTATCCGGCAATGTTTCGGATTATGGTAAATATCTGCAGATGGCCATTTTATCATAAGAAAAAGGCAAATGTATGAAAAAGGACACCGGGAGTAATGCTATGGTAAAGAAAGGTGGTTGAGAAGAGATGAAAAAGGGATGGAAGATCTTTTGGATTGTTTGTGCAAGTGTAGCCGGGATCGGAGTAGTTCTGGCAGTGGTCGGAGTCATAATGGGGGCGACGTTTGGAAGTATCCAGGCAGCGTTTTGGAATTATGGACATCGTGCGGAACAGCGCTTTGAGGCGATTGAAGAAACAGTGGAAGTAGAGGATGATTTTGACGAAGACGAGTTTTTGGATGGTGCAGATTGGGATGATCGAGCTTCTAATGCAGAAGTGATCTCAAATGGAAGTACCGTTCATCTGGATGGAATCCGCCAGCTGGATGTAGAGCTTTCACATTTGCGGATTGTTCTTGAGGAAAGTACGGGAACTGAACTGGAGTTTCAAACCAGTAATATTCCGGAAGACGCAGCAGGGGAACTGGTGCTGAAACAAGAGGGCGAGGAGCTGGATGTTTTCATTCGTAATGAGCAGAACTGGAAAGCGATTATGAAAAATCGTGGAGAAGTTGGTACGCTGACGATGCAGATTCCAAAGAATCAGTTGACACAGATGAGTTTTTCTATCGCAGGGGGCGGAGTTCTGGAGGCAGCGCAGGTTCAGACCGGTGAATTGGATATAGAAGTGGGAGCTGGTTTGATTCAACTGCAGAATGTACAGGTGGATGCATTAGATCTGGAAGTGGGAGCCGGGGATGCGAGTGTAACAGGAACAATCAATCGTGAGGCAAGTATCGACTGTGGAATCGGTACAGTAGATCTGCAGCTGACCGGAACACAGCAGGATTACAGTTACTCTATGGAATGTGGGGCAGGTGTCATTCAGATTGGAAATGATGTATATAGTGGTATTTCAAATGGAAAAACAATTATGAACGGTGGAGCAATGATAGAGATGGAGTGCGGAGCCGGAGAAGTAACAGTTGGTTTTAGTGGAAGATAAATCAGTTTAAAAAGGAGAAGAGGAAGATGAAAAAAGTATATCGTTCAAAAGAAAACCGGATGGTTTGCGGTGTGTGTGGAGGAATTGCGGAATATTTTAATATTGATCCTACGTTGGTGAGACTGGGCTGGGTATTGGTTGCTGTATGTAGTTTTGGAACTGGAGTTTTGGCATACTTTATCGCAGCAGTTATTATACCGGATATACAATAAGAGAGAGTGAGAAAAAGAATATGGAAAGTAAAAAAGCAGTTCCATCAATGGATGTTTGGATGAAAGAGGCAAAGGCAGATGCAGGTGCTCCGGCTTGTGGAATGTATTTGTTTCACAACGGAGTGGTACGGCAGAGTGCGAAGGCAAAGGTACGCCAGGGAGATGAGAATGTTTCAGAAGTAAAGGGCATGATCTTTTCCTATGATGCAGAGCAGGTAGAGCGGGCAGTGGAAGATGCCCGCCGGATGCCCGGCATCGGCTATGTCAGAGTGTGGCTGAATGAGGGAAAGCTGAATGTCGGTGACGATATCATGTTTGTGTTGATCGGCGGAGATATTCGGCCTCATGTGGTAGACGCACTGCAAGCTCTGGTAGGAGAATTGAAAAATCATTGTGTCAAAGAAGAAGAGTTGTTTTTGTAAGCTGTTTTGAAAAGTTTTTACTTTTAAAATATCTGAATTGGGTGTAATATGAGAATAACATTTGAAATGATGGAGGGTAAGAACGATGAAAACAGCACTTGTAATTATGGCTGCCGGGATTGGTTCCAGATTCGGCGGAGGGATTAAGCAGTTGGAACCGGTTGGACCAAATGGCGAGATTATCATGGACTATTCCATTCACGATGCAGTAGAGGCGGGCTTTGATAAGATCGTTTTTATTATTCGCCGGGATATTGAGGCGGATTTTCGTGAGGCGATCGGAAATCGCATGGAACAGCTGTGTGCTCTGAAAGGTGTGGAGATAGCATATGCTTTTCAGGAGATGGATGACCTGCCGGAGGGAATTACGGTACCGGAAGGCCGGAAGAAACCATGGGGTACAGGACAGGCTGTATTGGCGTGCAGAGAGATCATCAAAGAGCCATTTGCTGTAATCAACGCGGATGATTATTATGGAAAAGAGGCATTTGTGAGACTGCATGATTTTCTGCAGGGATATACGCCGGACAAGGCGGCAGAATTCTGTATGGCAGGATTTATTTTGAAAAATACATTAAGTGAAAACGGCGGTGTTACGAGAGGAGTCTGCCAGCTGGATGCAGATGAGTATCTGACCGGAGTTCATGAGACTTCAAATATTGTCAAGACTGCTGACGGAGCAGCTATTGAAGAGGAAAATGGTCTGCGTCCGATTGACCCGATGTCTTACGTATCGATGAATATGTGGGGACTGACACCGGAGTTTATTCAGATGCTGGAAAAGGGATTTGTGGAATTCTTTGAAAAAATAGATGGAAATGAGGAGAAGGCAGAATATCTGCTTCCGATTTATATTGATGAATTGCTTCAGGCAGGAAAGGTCAGTGTAAAGGTATTGGAAACAGCAGACAAGTGGTTTGGCGTTACATATAAGGAGGATAAACCAGTTGTTGTAGAGTCTTTCCAGAATCTGATTAAGACCGGAGTATATGAGCAGGATCTGTTTGCAGATTGGAAATAGATACGAAATCTTAAGTTTCCCTAAACTCCTTGACAAATCATTACTTGAAAGATATTATAATCAGTAGTTAATTTATTGTTAACAATTTGTAATGGTTTTGCGAGACAGCAGACGATTACAACATATTTGAAGATATAACAGGTGATGAGGAAGAGGAGTACATAAGGACTTCTGACAGAGAGAGCAGTTCATTGGCTGGAAGGCTGCTTCAGAGTAAGAATTGTGGAAGGTAGCTTCTGAACCGAATATCCGAATGCGTATGCGGGAGGGTATTCCGGAGTGGTTCCCGTTACAGAACCAAGAGCTGTATGCAGAGGAAGATCAGGAAGACTCTGTTGCAGAAAAAAGGTGGTACCGCGGATATATTTCGCCCTTTACAGTTTTGTAAAGGGCGTTTTTCAATGTAAGAATTGTGAAAATCTCGTGAACTGCCATTGGGAATGAGAGGAAAGAGGAGAGCACAAGGAGGCAACAATGAGTAAGGAATTAGCAAAAACTTATAATCCAAAAGAGATTGAAGAAAAGTTGTATGAGAGATGGTGTGAAAATAAGTATTTTCACGCAGAAGTAGACAGAAGTAAAAAACCGTTTACAACGGTGATGCCGCCACCGAATATTACCGGAAAACTGCATATGGGACATGCCCTTGACAATACCCTGCAGGATATTCTGATTCGTTATAAGAGAATGGAAGGATACAATGCACTGTGGATTCCGGGAACAGACCATGCGGCAATTTCTACAGAAGTAAAGGTTACCAATCAGTTAAAAGAAGAAGGTATTGACAAGAAGGAGCTTGGGCGTGAAGGTTTTCTTGAGCGTACATGGCAGTGGAAGGAAGAATATGCCGGAACCATCGAAGGACAGCTGAAAAAGCTGGGTGTATCTTGTGATTGGGACAGAGAGCGTTTCACAATGGACGAGGGATGCTCCAAAGCAGTAGAAGAAGTATTTATCAAATTATATGAAAAAGGATATATCTACAAAGGATCCAGAATCATCAACTGGTGTCCGGTATGTAAGACGTCTCTTTCTGATGCAGAGGTTGAACATGAGGAACAGGCAGGACATTTTTGGCACATCAAATATCCGATCGTAGGAACAGATCAGTTCCTTGAGATTGCGACCACACGTCCGGAGACAATGCTTGGTGATACTGCAATCGCAGTACATCCGGATGATGAGAGATACAAAGATATTGTCGGCAAGAATGTTTTACTCCCGTTGGTGAATAAAGAAATCCCAATCGTTGCAGATTATTATGTAGACAAAGAGTTTGGAACCGGAGCAGTGAAGATTACACCGGCTCATGACCCGAACGACTTTGAAGTTGGCAAACGTCACAACCTGCCGGAAATCAATATTATGAATGATGATGCTACTATCAATGAAAAGGGTGGTAAGTATGCAGGAATGGATCGCTATGAGGCGAGAAAAGCCATTGTCAAAGATCTGGAAGAACAGGGATATCTGGTGAAGATCGAACCACATTCTCATAATGTAGGAACGCATGACCGCTGTGGTACAACGGTAGAACCATTGATTAAACAGCAGTGGTTTGTAAAGATGGAAGAACTGGCAAAACCGGCGATCGAGGCGTTGAAAACAGGGGAATTAAAATTTGTTCCGGAGCGTTTTAACAAGATTTACCTGCATTGGCTGGAAAATATCAAAGACTGGTGTATTTCCCGTCAGATCTGGTGGGGACACCGGATTCCGGCTTATTATTGTGATGAGTGCGGTGAGTTTGTAGTAGCAAGAGAGATGCCGGAGAAATGTCCGCATTGTGGATGCACACATTTCACACAGGATGAAGATACATTGGATACATGGTTCAGTTCCGCACTGTGGCCGTTCTCTACTTTGGGATGGCCGGAGAAAACAGAGGATCTGGATTACTTCTATCCGACAGACGTATTGGTAACCGGATATGACATTATATTCTTCTGGGTAATCCGTATGGTATTCTCCGGATTGGAACATACAGGAAAATCACCGTTCCATACAGTTTTGATTCATGGACTGGTTCGTGATTCTCAGGGACGTAAGATGAGCAAGTCTCTTGGAAACGGAATTGACCCATTGGAAATCATCGATCAGTATGGTGCAGATGCGCTCCGTCTGACGCTGGTTACAGGAAACGCACCGGGAAATGATATGCGTTTCTACAATGAAAGAGTGGAGGCAAGCCGTAATTTTGCAAATAAAGTATGGAATGCATCTCGTTTCATTCTGATGAACATGAAGGAAAATGTAATTGCAGAGCCGGATCACAAGCTCTTTACAGCGGCAGATCGTTGGATTTTATCCAGAGTCAATACATTGGCAAAAGATGTAACAGAGAATATGGATAAATTCGAACTTGGAATTGCAGTACAGAAGGTGTATGACTTTGTTTGGGATGAGTTCTGTGACTGGTATGTAGAGATGGCAAAATATCGTATTTACCATGCAGAGGAGAAACCGGAAGAGGCAAATTGTGCACTGTGGGTATTGAAAACAGTTCTTGGAAATGCATTGAAACTTCTTCATCCGTTTATGCCATTTATTACGGAGGAAATCTACGGAGCACTTGTTCCGGAAGAGGAATCTTTGATGATGTCTTCCTGGCCGGTATACAAAGATGAGTGGAACTTCCCGGCAGACGAGGCAACGGTGGAGCATGTAAAGGATATTACAAGAGGAATCCGTAATATGCGTGCAGAGATGAACGTGCCGAATAATCGTCGTACAAAAGTATTTGTAATCAGTGAAGACCAGAGCCTTCTGGAAGGTGTGGACAGCTTGAAAGACGCTGCAATGCCGTTGATGCTGGCAAATGAGATTCTTGTAAATACAGAAAAGAAAGAGATTGCAGAAGACGCCGTATCAATTGTAGTTCCGGGAGCAACGGTATATCTTCCGCTGGAAGACCTGGTTGATTTTGAACAGGAACTGGAGCGTCTGCAAAAAGAAGAAGAAAAACTGACAAAAGAAATTGCGAGAGCAAAAGGAATGTTGTCGAACGAGCGGTTTGTAAGCAAAGCTCCGGCAGCAAAGGTACAGGAGGAAAAAGAGAAACTGGAGAAATATACCCAGATGCTTTCTCAGGTACAGGAGCGTATCGCAGGATTAAAAAGAGGTCTTGAATGAAACAAATTCATATAAAAAAGCCAAATATCAGAGGCTTTTTTCAGAAGATTAAAAATTTGAATAAAGAAGAGATCAAAGCGTCATGGCAGGCCAGAAAGGCAAGGCGGGAATATATTCTGGAGCAGAGACGAAACAGCAGGTTTGCAAAGAAAATGCAGCCGGTATACCGGATAATGAATCTTCTTTCGCCACTGTTTCATTTCCTGCTTGCCTGTGTATTGAATTTCTTTATAGAGGTAGTTTCACGTCATTCGTTGTTTGAGGCATGGGATTATATGGTGGGTACACCACTGCCGTTTTTGTTTAATGCATTTTTGATCACTGCTACATTTTCAATTGTGTATCTGGTGCGACGGCGGGTGTTTGCCCGGATTCTGCTCAGTGTGTTCTGGCTGTTCCTGGGCACCTGCAACGGATATCTTTTGCTGAAACGAGTGACACCGTTTAATGCGCAGGATTTGAAAGTGTTGTCAGATGCACTTTCGTTGACCGGAAATTATTTCTCTACGTTGGAGTTGATTCTTTTGATCGTGGGAATCGGCGCAGTTGTAATCTGGGTCATTTCCATGTGGAGACGAGGCGGTCAGTATACGGGAAAGATGCATCGGTTCCTTGCATTGATCGGAGTGGGCTGCTGGATTGGAGCATACATGCTGTTGACCAATATTGCAATTGACCAGCGTGTAGTATCAAATTATTTTGGAAATATTGCTTTTGCATATGAGGACTATGGATTTCCTTATTGTTTTACGGCAAGTTTGTTTAACACAGGAATCTCGGAGCCGTCCGGTTACAGCGAAGAGACTATGGCGGCGATTGACAGCAATGGCGCCCTGAATGTGAGCGAGACCGGAAGAAGTGAAGAGGAACTTCCCAATATCATTGTTGTGCAGCTGGAGTCTTATTTCGATCCTACAGAAGTAGAGTGGCTGCAGTTTTCAGAAGATCCGATTCCGAATCTGAGAAAAATGTATCAGGAATATTCGTCAGGATATTTTAAAGTGCCGTCTGTAGGAGCCGGAACTGCAAATACAGAGTTTGAAGTGCTTACCGGAATGAGTATGCGATTCTTTGGACCCGGAGAATATCCTTATAAGACGTATGGCAAGACAAAGGTGATCGAAAGCGCAGCGACTGCATTGGGAGAACTGGGATATGGTTCCGAAGCACTTCATAACAACGGCGGTAATTTTTACAGCCGGGCACAGGTGTTTAATCACATGGGCTTTGATCATTTTACGAGTAAGGAATTTATGAATATTCTTCGTACCACACCAAATGGCTGGGCAACAGATGATATTCTGATTCCGAATATTCTGGAATCGATGGATACAACTGAAAATCAGGATTTTGTATTTACAATCAGTGTGCAGGGACATGGAGAATACCCAACAGAACAGATCATAGAAAATCCGGCGATTACAGTCAGTGGCGTAGAAGACGAAGAAAAGCGTAACGCCTGGGAGTATTATGTCAATCAGGTATATGAGATGGACAAATTCGCAGGAGATCTGGTTGCGGCGCTGGAAAAGCGTGGAGAACCGACAGTTGTTGTATTTTACGGGGATCATTTGCCGACAATGGATTTGCAGGCAAAAGATATGAAGAGCAAATATTTGTACAATACCAATTATGTGATCTGGGATAACATCGGTCTGGAGAAAAAGGACGGCAATTATCCGGCATATCAGATTATGGCTGAGGTGTTGGAACGTCTTGATATTCATACCGGTACGGTGTTTAATTATCATCAGCAGCGGCACCAGAGCAAAAATTATCTGGCGGATTTGGAATTGCTGCAGTATGACATTCTCTATGGAGACCGTTATGTATATGAAGAAAGCGGAGCGCCGATTACAGAGGGGCATATGGTGATGGGAGTAAAAGATACTTCGATTACAAATCTCATAGAACAGATTGATGGAAGTTACAGCATTTATGGTGAGAACTTTACAAAGCAGACGAAGATTTATATCAACGATGAGAAACAGGCAACCACGTTTTTGAATAATACGAGAGTAGATCTGAAAAAATCAGAGTTGAAGGATGGGGATATCGTGCAGGCGGCTCAGGTGGGCTCCAGCAATACGATTTTCCGTACGTCTGTCAAGTATGAGTATCGAGGCGGAAAGTTGACAGAACTTCCGAAAGAAGAGACGGAAGCAGAGGTTGGACGAAATGCCTTTGTAACAGAAGAAACAAAAGAAGATAAGTAGTAGACAGGAGAGTTATGACATATCAGGAAGCAACCGAGTATATTTTAAGCATTCCGAAATTTACCAGTAAAAATAAACCAGAGCATACCCGATTGTTTTTGCAGTATCTGGGGCATCCGGAACAGCAGTTTCAAGTGATTCATGTGGCCGGAACCAATGGAAAAGGTTCTGTATGTGCATATCTGGATGCGATGCTCCGGGCGCAGGGAAAGAGCGTAGGGCTTTTTACATCTCCACATCTGGTAAGAATAAACGAACGGATTGTTGTGAATGGAGAGATGCTTTCGGATGAGCAGTTTCTGTCCGTATTTGAAAAGGTTCAGGCAGCAGTAGGGCGGATGCAGGAAGTAAATCTTCCACATCCGACCTTTTTTGAATTTTTATTCGGAATGGCGGTGACTGCTTTCGCAGAAGCAAAAGTAGAATACGCAGTGTTGGAAACCGGACTGGGCGGACGACTGGATGCGACAAATTCTGTGGAAAAGCCGGTGTGTTCAGTGATCACGTCGATTGGATTTGACCATACAGAACTATTGGGAGATACATTGGAGAAGATTGCCGCTGAGAAAGCCGGAATCATCAAAAAAGGTACGCCGGTCGTATATATAGAAGGCACAGAAGAGAGCAATCGTGTGATTGAAGAGACTGCGAAAAATCTCGGAAACCGGTGTAAAAAAATCGGGAAAAATGCGTTCAAAATTCTGGGAATTCAGAATAAATCTATTGCATTTTCCTGTGTGAGTGCGTATTATGAAGATGTTACCTGGAAACTTCATAATACCGGAATCTATCAGCCGGAAAATGCCTGTCTGGCATTAGAAGTAATGCGGTTGTTGTTTCCGGAAAAGAAACAGCTAAGGGCATGGCAGGAAGCATTGGAACAGGTAATCTGGCAGGGGCGTATGGAAGAAGTGCAGCCGGATATTTACATAGATGGAGCACACAATATCAGTGCGGTTGAGCGATTTGCAGAGAGCGTGAAGAGGAATCCATCCGGTCAGGGAACGATCTTGCTGTTTTCGGCAGTACAGGATAAGGATTATGAACAGATGATTGCATATTTGTGCAGGCAGGTTGATGCAGAATTATACCTGGTAACACAGATTCAGGACAAGCGTGCGGAAGACCGGGGAACACTGACAGAAACATTCCGCAGATTTACGGACAGACCTGTATTGGAGATGGAAACACTCGCAGATGCATGGAAGTATATAATGAACAACCAGAATGGAAGAAGGGTGTATTGCCTGGGTTCTTTATATCTGGTAGGAATGATCAAGGAATTGATGGAACAACGTGAAAAGTAGCTGTAAGTAAGGAGGATTCGTGATGTTGGATTATGAAGAAGAGTTAAAAAAGTTCAAGCCGAGTCTGGAAGTGGAAGATATAGAAGATGCTGTTTATCAAGAGGATTTGTCTGATATGACAGATCTTTTGAAACAGGTGATGGAACAAAAATAAGTAGGTGGATGTAAATGGATTATACGAAAAAAATCATCACGCAGTCCAATTACTGGTACAATGATGGTCTGAGGAAGGCTCAGATTCGTGATATGTCCGGTGCGATTACATCTCTTCGGCGCAGTCTGCAATATAACAGGGGAAATATTGCTGCGCGGAATCTTCTGGGACTTGTGTATTATGGAAGAGGGGAAGTGGCAGAGGCGCTGGTAGAGTGGATCATCAGTAAGAATCTGCGCCCCAGAGACAATATTGCAAATGATTATATTAAAAATATACAGAATTCTGCAAAGGAATTAGAGAGAATCAATCAGGCAGTCAAGATGTATAACCAGTGTCTTGTATATTGCGAACAGGATGGCGAGGATATGGCGATTATCCAGTTAAAAAAAGTGATCGCATCGCATCCTGCTTTTTTAAAGGCATATCAGTTATTAGCGCTGCTTTATCTGCATACAGAACAGTATGCAAAAGCTCAGCAGGCGCTGCGTACTGCACGTAAACTGGATACGACAAATGAAATGACACTGCGTTATATCCATGAACTGACATCTGTGCGTGAAAAAAAGAACCGTAAAGGTGGAAAAAATCAGGCGAAGAATGCAGTTGAATATAATCTTGGAAATGAAACCATTATCCAGCCGGCACAAAGTGCACTGAAACTTTTGGCAGGAAAATTTACGGTACTGAATATTATCATTGGTATTCTGATCGGGGCGGCAGTTGTCTGGTTTTTAATTGCTCCGGCCGCTGAGGAAAAGCGGAACGATAAGATCAATAAACAGATGATCGAGTCCAGTGAGCGGATCAATGCGCTGGAGGCACAGGTTAGCGCTCAGACAAGAACATTGGATCAGTATCGCAGCGCCAATGAGGATTCGGAGGCAGCTGCGCAGACCGCTGCAAGTACAGCAGATAGTTATGAGAATTTAATGACGGCTTACGAAGAATTTCAAACAGAAGATTATGCGGCAGAAACATTGTCGGATACACTTCTGAATATTAGCAGGGATTCTTTGGGCAGTAAGGGACAGGCAAAATATGATGAGATGACAGCGGCAGTCTTTCCGGAAGCATGTCAGATTCGATATGAGGCCGGTGTGGAATCGTTGAATGCAGCCAATTATGAGTATGCAATTGACTATTTGTCAAAGGTTGTACGGATGGATGAATCTTATGAATCCGGCGCAGCGCTGCTTAATCTGGGACTGGCTTATCTGCGAAATGGAGACAGTGAAACGGCAACGACATATTTTACAAAATGTAATAAGTTGTTTGCCGGGTCTGAGTACGCGGCAGAGGCTAAGACAAATCTTGATGCGATTGCTCAGGCAAATGCGGATGCAAATACAGAAGGCGCCGCACAATAAAGAATAGAAAACAGAATAAAAGGAATTTACAAAAGAGAAGGAGAAATCCCAAAAAAGGATTTGTCTTTCTCTTTTTTCGCTTTTTTGGAACAAATCAATTACAAGGAGGAACAATATGAAGTATCAGGTACAGGAAAACTGTCTGACGATTTATCTGCCGAGAGAGGTGGATCATCATCAGGCGGAGGAAATCCGGAAAAATGCAGATATGGTAATTGAAAAAAATCATATCAAGTACGTTATTTTTGATTTTGAAAAGACGGAGTTTATGGATAGCTCCGGAATCGGGGCGATTATGGGGCGGTATCGCCTGATCCGCCTGATCGGAGGCGAAGTGTGGGCAGTACATGCCAATCCTAGAATGAAAAAAGTGCTGACTTTGTCAGGCGTGACAAAAATTATGCAGATATATGAGGAGGAAAGAGAATGAAGAATACAAACGAAATGGAAGTGATTTTTGACAGTCGTTCAGAGAACGAACGGTTTGCGCGTGTGGCAGTAGCTGCATTTCTGACGCAGTTAAATCCTACGGTGGAAGAGGTATCAGATGTAAAAACAGCAGTTTCAGAGGCTGTGACCAATGCGATTATTCATGGATATGAAGATACATATCATAAGGTGTCGGTGCGCTGCAAGATTGAGGAAAACCTGTTTTCTGTACAGGTAAAAGACAGCGGATGCGGAATCGAAGATGTGGAGCAGGCACTTCTTCCAATGTATACGACCAAACCGGAAATGGACCGCTCCGGGATGGGATTTGCATTTATGGAGGCATTTATGGATAAGGTAGAAGTGGAATCTTCTCCCGGCGAGGGAACCATTGTAAAAATGGAAAAAAGAATTGGAAAAGGAAGAGATCTATGGACCACACAATCGCTTTGATCAGACAGGCGCACGATGGAGATAAAAAAGCGAGAGAACAACTGGTAGAAGAAAATGTGGGGCTCATCTGGTGTGTGGTAAAACGGTTTTACGGACGCGGAACAGATACGGAAGACTTGTTTCAGATTGGCAGTATCGGCCTGTTGAAAGCAATTGACAAATTTGATTTATCCTTCGATGTAAAATTTTCCACGTATGCCATTCCGATGATCAGCGGGGAAATCAAGCGATATCTTCGAGATGACGGCATGATTAAAGTAAGCCGTTCCTTAAAAGAACTGTCCTATAAAATATTTCAGGCAAGAGAAGAGCTGATGAATCAATATGGAAGAGAGCCGACAATTGAGGAACTTTCAGAGAAACTACAGGTAGAAAAAGAAGAGATCGTTGAGGCGATGGAGGCGGGGAGTGAAGTGGAATCCATTTACAAACCAATCCATCAAAGTGAAGGACAGGAAATCCGGCTTGTGGACAAGATAGAGGAAGAAGAAAAACGAGAGGAAAAAGTATTGGATATTCTTGTGTTGCAGCAGCTTTTAGAAACGTTGAGTGCGGAAGAAAGGGAGGTCATTTATTTGCGATATTTTGCAGAACGAACACAAACTGAAGTGGGGAAAATGTTGAAAACTTCGCAGGTGCAGGTGTCCCGTATGGAAAAGCGAATTTTGGAGAAAATGCGGAAGATGGCAGAACCGGTGCTGTAGAGAATAAAAGGCAGAAAATAAAAGATAGAACATACGGTGTGCAATTAAAAGACAAAAAACGACAGTTCATGTCCAAATGGGTGTGTGAACTGTCGTTTTGTGTTATATTCTACCAATTGGTATGAAAAAAGGATATTTACTAATATGCATGGGATTTACAAATAGTAATCCACGTTGTACTATGAATTTGAAAGGATGGTATAGTACAATGGTATATAATCAAGTAGAAATAAAAGCAATCCAACTTAGTTTAGGAAATTTGGGAAACCAAGGGATATCAGTGAAAGAGGTATTGTTACATAGCATTGACTGGTTGTATGAAAAATATAAAGCTACAGCGGATATTCGATATATATAAAGCAATCTACATTTTGGCTTTTTATAAAAGAAGATGAGATTTTATTTTATGATGTTAATAAAAATAAATATTATATGATTAAGTGAGGGGAAATATGACAGAGATTGCAATTCTTGACGATGATAAAAGTATTTGTGAAAAAGTACGGCAGTGTGTACTGGCGGCAATACCGGAAGGGTGTCATGTTCATATAAAAATATGTACATCACCATCTGAATTATGGAAATATATAGAAGAAAAGTTAGTAGATATTTTGATTACAGATATTGAGATGTCGGAAATGAGCGGAATGGAGTTGGGAAGAAAAGTTCGGGAAAAATACGAGAAGATGTATTTGATTTTTCTTACTGCGCACCCGGAATATGCATACGAAAGTTATCGAATCAGCGCCTATCAATATATAGATAAATCCGATATGGAAGAACGACTCCCGGGGATCATAGAGACGTTGGCAACCAGATTGGAAAGGGAAAAAAACCAGTTTCGCTGGATTGGTACGGGAGAGCGGAAACAGAAGATATATTATGCAGATATTATTTATCTATATAAAGCAAAGGGCGAAAAATATGTAGAATATGTGACCGAAAAGGAAATCTATCGGGAACGTATCAATATCAGAGAGATTGAGAAGGAAGTGATAGAACGTGGATTCCTGACAATAGAGCGTGGATATATTGCAAATATAAGGCATATTGCAGGAATCGGAAAAACAACAATTCGAATGGATAATGGGGTTGAGTTGGCAGTCAGCAGGGCAAGACGGGCAAAGGTAAAAGAAGAATTGAATCATAGATGGAGAGAGTTGGAATGATGAATACGGTATATATAGTTCTGCTGTCTGTATTAACTTGCTGGGAAATCTGGTTATGTTATCGTCTGATGTATGAGACAGTGTTGGAAAAGGAGTATTTGACAAAGTGGAATTATGCGGTGATTTACTTGTCTATATTCCTTTTGGGAATACTGCTGGGATGGAATCGTTTCATATTGTTTTTTTCACTTCCGGCATCATACACAATAATTGTATTAGTTGTGCTATGCTCATGGATGATTCAGAGAAATCAACTGGTATTAAAGTTTGAAATTGCATTTGCATATTTTGTTCTGGTCGCTGTTATTGATTATATTTTAGCCTTTTTGAGTACTGTATGGTGTGAAGAAGAATTTGGAGAAAAGATTTATTTTGATTCATCATTTCAGCAGATAGCACTCTTTTTTTGTACGCGTTTGCTTGTTGCAATTATAGTAGAGAAAATCAGAAAGTGGAGAAAAACAAGCGATATTGAGATTCGAGATTTTCGAAAAATTTTGATAGCAGTAGTTTTTATTGGCAGTATTATCTTATATGTATATCAGTTTGGTTTGCAAATGATTGCACTGGGAATATCAAAATATAAAGGTAGTATATGGCTATTGTCTTTGGGGTGTATTTTATTTATATTTGTGATTATTGCGTGGTTATTTGTAAAGGAAAGGCTGATAAGACAGGAAAATTTATATTTACATCAAAAGGAACAGATGCTCCATTCCTATTATCAGGAACTCATGAGCAGTCAGCAGAGAAATCGGGAGCTGCTGCATGATATGAAAAACCATCTGTTGATATTAAAAGAATATCAGGTGCAGGGAAACCTACAAGGAATTGGAACGTATCTGGATGAACTCAGTGAAGAATTGAAGAATGGAAAGACAGAGGTGTGGACAGGAAATCAAGTCACAGATATTGTCTTAAATCAGAAGATAGGGATTGCGAAAGAGAAAAATATTCGGATGGATATCAAAACAGAGACTGTAGAACGATGGATTTTATCAGATAGAGAAAGCTGTTCTTTATTTGGAAATCTTCTGGATAATGCGATTGAGGCATGTGGACAGGTAGAAGATGACCGTTGGATTGAGGTGAATATACATTGCCAGCAGTCGATAGTATTTCTTGAAATATCAAATAGCATAAAAGGAAAGCCTGTCATAGAGCGAGGACATTTTCTTACACATAAGAAGGAAACAGAACACCATGGCTTGGGATTAGAAAGTGTGAAACGGATTGTAGAAAGATATGACGGAGATGTTGCATATCAGATGGATCATAAAAAGTTTTGTGTGAAAATTGCAATGTATGGTGAAGAAAAAATATAACTTATGAATAAGTAGAAGGGGGGAGAGCGGATGGAATGCAAAGAAGAAAGTGTTTGTGCTGGAGAGTTATTGAAAGAAGTAGAGGAGATTCAGAAACTTTGTTCTGAAGAATTACAAAATAGCATTGCATTAACACAAACAAAAGGGTGCTCAAGTTATTTTACAATTTTATGCTGTTAACAAAAGAATATGGTGAGTGAAACAAATAGCAGAATATGTGCTCAGAAAAGAGTGTATATTCTGCTGTTTGTTTTTAATGTGATAGGTAACAATCTGAGGAAAATCTGGTAACGGGAATAGAGGTGCAAATTGTATGGAAAGAAAGATGGCAAGTTATTTAAGTGAACGAGTGTATGAAAAAGCAAATACAAAAAAGAACGAGCAGTTGTGGGAACAGGATTCTTTAAATTACTATAGGCGATTAATAGGAGCTGATGCCATTGATTATATGTTGAAAAATAATCAAAAGTTCATTGGATATCTTAACAAAACAGGCTATAAAATAAAAGAATATGAAAATAATAAATTGAAAGAATGGCTGAAATCAGAGCGTATACAGAAATCGGTCAAGATAAGAATGGAGACAAAAGGATGTTTTGAGGAGTTTTATATAGGGATTCTGCAATATGCAGTAGAACATTTAAAAATAAAAATCTCTTCATTTCAGTCTTATTATTCAGAAAAGATTTATGAGGATTTTATGATGCATTTATGTTACCAGTTACAAGCAGTTTGTACAAGGACATTAATTGCAGAAATGCATAGTTTAATCAAAGCCGGGGATTTACTGGCGAAAGATTCAGAAGAAGAATATGATTTCTTCATAAGAGCTAAGATAGGAACATGGGAGTTTGCAGAACGAGTTTTTCAGAAATATCCTGTATTGTATCGCTGTATTATAGAGAAAATAGAACAAGTAACAGAATATTATAAAGAAATCATAGAGAATTTTATAAAAGATAAGAAAAAAATAGAAGTGAAGTTGTGTCAAGGGAGAATGGTAAATTGTATTGAAAGAATTAGTGGGAATTTCTCAGATGTGCATAATAATGGTAGGCAGGTTGTGCGAATTAGATTGGACAATAAACAAGAAGTATTGTATAAACCACGTTCTATGGAAAATGAATTGTGTTATTTTGAGTTGTTACAATGGATTGAGAGGAAAACTGATATCCGACAAAAGTATTATCCTATTCTTTCGTATAAAGATTATAGTTGGTGCGGTATTATAAAGTATCGTATGTGTGAGACGGAAGTACAATTGCGAGGGTATTATGAACGGTTGGGGACGCAGCTTTTCCTTGCATATTTTTTGGGGACAAAGGATTTGCATTGCGAAAATATTATTGCATCGGGCGCATATCCAGTATTAGTGGATTTAGAGGCACTTGTACATTTAGGGGGGCGAAAAAAATGTATGACTGTAAATGAGAAAATAAAAGATAAATTGTCTGATTCTGTGCTTTATACGGGGATTCTTCCGATATATGCATGGGGAAGTTCAGGAGATTGTGTTGATGCAAGTGGAATGAATGGAGGGGCAAAACAAAAGTATCCATTTAAAATACCGGTGCTAATTCAAGCAGGTACATCTGATATGCATATAGAATATCAATATCCAGAAGTGAAGGAAGAGAAAAATCGGGCAACTCTAAAAGGAAAGTTTATTTCTCCGGCAGAATTTGTGGATGAATTGGTGAAAGGGTTTCAATCGGGGTATCGTGCAGTGATGCAGGAAAAGGAGAGTTTTGAAAAACTGATTGTAAAATTAACGAAGACAAAAAGTCGATTTCTTATAGAACATACGCAGCGTTATGGGATGGCATTGGCAAGTTCATATCATCCCAGTTTGCTTTGTGATGGGGCGGAAAGGGAGATTTATTTGAATTTGTTTCGTGTAGGGAGGACGGAACAAGGAATGAAAATTGCAGATATAGAGATTCAGAGTTTGCTGAGGGGGGATATTCCCTGTTTTGTGTATCAGTTGGATGATAAAAATTTATGTGGCAGTAGTCATGGGGAGATTAAGGACTATTTTCAAAAAACAGCAATGGAATTGTTATATCAACGTTTGGAGTCATTTTGTGAGATGGAATTAGAAATACAAAGTGATTATATAAGATGTTCTTTGATGGCGTTGCCATGTAGAAGTGAAAAGTACACAAATCATGTCTATTCGGTGTGTGATGCAGATATGAAAAGGGGAGAGGTTGAAAAAAAGAGAGCATATGTGTTTGATTTAATTGATAGAATACTGTATCAGGCAATATGGAATGTAGATAAGACAGAAGTAAGCTGGAGTGTTCCGAGAATGTGCGGAGTGGATCAACACTGGGAAATGCAGCCAATGGATATATATTTCTATGATGGGTTATCAGGAATGTTATTAATATTTTATAAAATAAAAAAATATGTGCAAAGATTTTTAGCCAAAGAAGAAACAGCGAGAGAGTATAAGAAAAAGATGCAAGAGATAGAAGAAGTATATAAAACATTGCAAAAAATGCTATTTACATATACAGATAGTTGCTGTAAATCAATAGAATATTTATATTCGCATATGACAGGTGCATATGAAGGAGAGGCATCCATTATTTATGCATATTTGAAATTATATGAGGCAGGTAGGGAAGAAAAGTATTTGAAACATGCTGAAAAACATGCAGTTAGCGTGTATCAGTTGTTAGAGGAAGACACAAGGTATGATTTGTTATCAGGAAATGCAGGGGCTGCGTATGTATTTATTTTGTTATATGAAGTCACTAAAAATAAAAAATATTTGCAATGGGCAGAAGATGCCATAGAAATTTTGAGAAAAAATGCAATAGAGACTGGGAATGGTATTGGGTGGATAACAGAATGTGGTATGCCGCCTATGGCAGGGGCAGCACATGGCAATGCAGGAATACTGATGTCGATAATAGCATTATGGTATCATACAGGTAATGTAAAATATGCGGAATTATCAGAGCAGATATGGCGGTATGAGGATTCTTTATATAATTTGTATAGTGGCAATTGGGACGATGTTCGCATGCCATCAAAGCATCAAAAAGAAATTGGAGCTATGGCATGGTGTCATGGAGCAGCAGGAATAATGGAGTCTGCAATGTTCTGTTATCAAAGAGTGACAGAAGAAAAATGGAAACAACGGTTAAAAAAAGATATTCAACAGGCATATAGTGTGTTAAAAAAATATTGGAAAAGAGATAGTTTATCTTTGTGCCATGGCATATGTGGGAATTTGTGGATATTGGAGCATGGGGAAAAATTTTTGACAGAAGTGCTTGGTGAAAAGATAGAAAAAATAAAATATAGTGATTTACTAGTTCAATTTAGTGGTGATGGATTACCGCAAGAAAATGTAAATCCGGGATTGATGAATGGATATGGAGGTGTAGTGTACCGTTTATGTACTGAAAAGTGACTGCTGGTGGCAGGATACTTGATTTTGGAGAATTTGATTATTAAAATAAAATCAGAAATCTTGATCAGGATAAAATAAAAACAAGTAGTAGAAAAATTGTTTGGTGAAAAGAATGTGGACTAAACTTAATAAAGTACGGACTTGTTGTGATAAAAATAACAGTGCATGATAATATGATGTCAAGGTAAGTGATTACAATTTAAATATGAGGAGGGAGTCCAATGGTTATTTAAGTAAAGGAGTAGTTCAGTAATGAGGTATTCAAAACTAATAATTATGTGACAGAAATTTTCTATATGATTTAAAACGCAGAGAATACCTCAAGATATAATGCCGTTGCTGAATGGTCGGCAAGAATCTTATGGGACAAATACATATCTGAGATAAAATTTAATGCACGAAACAAGAAAATGAAACAGTAGAACAAAAAAGTGAGCAACCTGAATTGGTGTAGGAAGTTTATAAGGGGGAAACATGAAATATTTATCAGGAATAGTAGTATCTTTTTTGTATTTTTTTCTTCTTATTTTAGCTAAGAGTTTTGGAAGAATGGGCGATATTTTTCTATCTGTAATTCTTATAACGTAAGCGCTTAAATATTGGTCGGTTCGACAACCGATGATTTTTCCTTCATAATAGTAGTGATAGTTTTTTACTACACTTCCTGGTAGATAGGAAGTAGACTTTTACTACAGTTATGGAGGATATGACATGAGCAACTCTCGTTCTGCCAACCGTTCCCTCGGGGAATGGATGGCGCTGATTACTGAGTGTCGCCAGAGCGGCCTTTCCGATGCTGCCTGGTGTGAACAGCAAGGTATTTCAGTAAGTTCATTTTACAATGCGGCAACACGGCTTAGAAAAAAAGCCTGCGAAATACCAGAGCCTGTTGGAAAGGCTCCCACTCCTGGGTTGACATCCAATCATCAGGATGTGGTCAGGATTGATATACAGCCGGAAAGAATCCCCGCCGAAGTAATACGGCCGATGGATACTTCCACGCACATTGACAATTCACATACGATTGAACTTAAGATGGATGACGTTTCCATTAAGATCAGTAATTCGGCAGATCCGTTTTTACTCCAGCAGATAGTCCGGATGTTACGTCCGGTACGATGTTAGCGGATATCTCCGGTGTCGATGCCATTTTCATCGTGACCGGTTATACTGATATGAGAAAGTCTGTCGATGGTTTATACGCGCTTGTACAGGATCAGTTCCCGCAGAATAAGGATCTGAATGCCCTGTATCTGTTCTGTGGAAGAAAGTGTGATCGCATCAAGGCCATTTTGAAAGAACCTGACGGCATTGTCATGATCTATAAAAAGCTGACAGCACAGGGACGCTACCGGTGGCCAAGAGATAAATCCGAGGTGCGAAATCTCACCTGGAGAGAGTTTGACTGGCTCATGTCCGGCATCGATATCGACCAGCCAAAAGCAATAAAAATGTCCCCTGAACAGGCCTGAATATTGCACATGGAAAGTCCGGTTTTCCCTTTATTTTCGGCACTTTTCAGCCCTCTTTCTTCTGTAAAAATCCTTCATTTTCTGGTATAATAGGAAGCAGAAAAGAGGTGAAAAACAGTGGCTCAAAGTGCAAAAGATATCCAGCTGAGGGAGTTAAAAGACCTTGTAAATGAACTCAAGGAGACAACAAAACTTCTCCGCAAAACACTTGAAGACGTACAAAAAGAGAAAGCTGCGATCCAGCAGGAACGTGACAACTTCAAAGAGCAGGTGGATTACCTGACAAAGAAGCTCTTTGGATCTTCCAGTGAAAAAGGTGCATGTGATATCCCGGGGCAGATGAATCTCTTTAATGAAGCAGAATCCGAGATGGATCCAGCTGCTGAAACATCAGACCGGCTTGCAGCCACTGAAAAGCCTGAAAAAGCTGAAAAACCAGACCGTAAGAAGCGTTCCACAAACGAGGAACGCTTTAAAGGCATTCCGGTAAAAAAGGTCATGCTCGAACCAGATGCAACGGATCTTACCTGCAGTAAATGCGGCGGTGAAATGGTACCGATCGGTACTGAGTTTGTACGCCGTGAGCTGAAGATCATCCCTGCAAGAGCAACTGTCATCGAATACTACAGTGTGAACTACGCATGTAAAAGCTGCAGACAGAATGATGTAACACCAACCATCATCAAGGGTAAGGACGGAAAAGCCCACATGATGTATGGGATGGCATCTGCATCTACTGTTGCCTGGGTTGTTTACCAGAAGTTCTGCAATGGAATGCCCTTATACAGGATCGGGCAGGACCTGGGACGTCTTGGTGCAAAGATCAGCCGTGCCACACTGGCAAACTGGGTGATCAAAAACTCCGAAGCATTTTTCGCTCCAATGTACGACTTCTTCCGGAGAAAGCTTCTGGAAAGAGATTTTGCCATGGCCGATGAGACACCGGTACAGGTGCTGCATGAACCTGAACGACGTGCACAGACCAAGTCATATATGTGGCTGTTCCGCAGCGGTGAGGAGGGTGATTTCCCAATCATCATTTACAAGTATTCCGAAACAAGGGCCGGTGATACCGCTGTGGATTTTCTGGATGGATTCCGCGGATACCTGATGTGTGACGGATACAGTGGTTACAATAAGGTAAAGACCGCAAAGCGTCTGGCCTGCTGGGCACACATCCGCAGATACCTGATCGATGCAATCCCGAAGGGAAAACAGTTGGATTATGCACAGCCCGCCGTGCAGGGAGTCATGTATACCAATCAGCTTTTTGATATAGAGGACAAGATCCGACAGAAATATAAAACGTTCGATGCCATCAAAGAAGCCAGGCTGAAACAGGAAAAGCCGATCATTGAAGGCTTTTTGTCGTGGCTTGAGAGACAGAATCCGATCCGAAACTCCAGACTGGACAAAGCGGTAACCTATATCCGGAACAGAAAGGATTATCTTGCCAGCTATCTGGATGATGGCCGCTGCAGTTTTTCAAACAATCTGTCCGAGAACTGTATCCGACCGTTTGTAGTTGGAAGAAAAGGCTGGCTGTTCTGCGATACTCCTGCCGGGGCCCAGGCAAGTGCCATGGCATACACAATGGTAGAGACGGCCAAGGCAAACAAAGTGAATGTTTATCATTATCTCACGTTCCTGTTTGATCATCAGCCAAATGCGCAGATGACAGATGAAGAACTGGAACAGCTTGCACCGTGGAATGAAGACGTAAAAGCAGAAATCCAGAGACGCGTCGACGCTCAGAATAACGAATAGCGACCAATAATGCTAAACCGTATGTGAATTGTCAATGTGCTTCAGTTGGGTAAATCCAGCTGGAGCATTTTTATGCTCAACGGCTGAAATTTAAGCGCTTACAATATAACATATGGAAGTAATCTATATCGTTTTTTGAGAGAGATTTCTATAGGTGGTGGTTGTAGATTAGGAGATATTTTTGCTGATATAGGAATGCATGATTTCCCTTATGTTCCTAGAATTGTATTTCATAATGTGATTATACAACCAGCCTGTTGGAGAATTAATATAAATAATGAAAAAAATGTAAAAGAATTGTTTTTAGCATTTAAGAAACAGATGAAAATTCCTAGATATGTATATATTGGGGAATTTGATAAAAGATTATTATTAGATCTCCAATTAGAAACACATATTTCAATTGCAATTGAGGAATTAAAGAAAGCGAAAAAAATCGAAGTGCTTGAAGCGATTGATTATGATCAAAATTACAAAGATTATCCTGCGTATATGAATGAATTAGTAATCCCTTTATTTAGAAATACGACAAAACCCAAAGAACAATTTCCTGAAATTATTTCTGCATTGAAAAATAATAAAATAGAAGAAAATGGAATAAAAGACATTGATAAAAATTTTGCTATTCTGCCTGTTACATCTAATTGGTTATATTTTAAAATATATGGACTATCAGAGAAAAGAAACGAGTTTTTAGTGAAGATTAATAAATTATTAGCAGAAACGGAAATTCACAAATTATATGATTCATATTTTTTTATAAGATATTTTGATAAAGCACCACATATACGTTTTAGGATAAAGGCTAAAAATGATAGTTCGTGTCTAAAGGTGTTAAAGATTTTAATGAATGAATTTAATTCATATCGAATACAAGGAATTCTAAATCATATAGAAATTGATACATATAACAGAGAAGAGAATAGATACGGTGGTCGAAGGGCTATTGAGTTAGCAGAGGAGGTGTTTTATAAAGACTCTCTTTTAGTGAATGAGATCATAAAAAGCAGAATGGAAACTTCTGATTTTTTATTTGAAGAAATGTCTATTCGAGGTGTGATTTCATTGATGGAAGGGTTTGGGTTGTCACAACTTGAAATGATAAGTTGGTTATCTAAATATATTCAACATAGTGATTTCCGCAAAGAATATAAAATATGTAGAAAAAGTTTATTAGATAACTTATGTATGGTAGAGAAAAAAGAAAATAATTGGGCAGGTATCGATCAATATATTCTTCAAAGAGAAATAGCCTTAATTAAATATAAAAGGGAATTAGATGAACTTGATAATAAAAAAGTGTTGACAAATAGTAAAGAAGATATCTTGTCTTCATTAATCCATATGTTTTGTAATCGATTATATGGGGATAATATGTGGGAAAAGAAAATAAGAGCATTTACAAGACATTCTCTCTATGAGTATTTCCAAAGAAAAAAGTGGTACAGAAATAGAGAAGAATAAAAATAAAGGTGGGGGAATTATGTGTAATATAGATATTGATAAAATAGGTAATCCGTACGATCTTACGGATGAACAAAGTGAAAAGATGTTTTATATTATTAATGATTATTTTCACAAAATATACAACCTAAAAAATGATTCATTGTATGATAATCTTCAATTAGGATCAATGCTAGCAATTTCGGAAAGTTATTTTTTAATGAAAGATAAGACATTTTGGGATGATTATATTTATAATATAATTCATAAGCGAAGTATCAGATTCAGAGCAGACAAAAAGAGCAGTTCTGAATGA
>ENA-ORSX01000312-ORSX01000312.1-human-gut-metagenome-genome-assembly--contig:-NODE-312-length-56662-cov-27.530694_pt1 | contig 56662 bp, 47 predicted proteins | sample MGYA00241904_ERZ509172 | MGnify/ENA primary metagenome ERZ509172 (study PRJEB26280, sample SAMEA2338795) | human gut metagenome | biome: human gut; feature: human-associated habitat; material: faeces... | reverse complement strand
TAGAGCACTTGACTTTTAATCAAGTTGTCCGGGGTTCGAATCCCCGCACGCTCAGGATGAGAAGATAGCGGAAACTCAGTATTTACAAGGGTTTCCGCTATTTTTATTATTTCTATGTGATTCTATAGTAAATTTTAAAGTAAGAATAAAAATATGCTTGCATTGTGTGAGAGATGTGCTAAAATAATACATGTAATTGAAAAAGGGGAGCTTGCATGAGCAGGCTGAGAGTAAGCTGTATCGCTTAGACCCATAACCTGATTTGGATAATGCCAACGTAGGAAAATAAGCTCAGTAGATGTTATATGTATGTTATTTAGATATGATTTGCTGTGATAATACCTAAGGGTGTTGTCACAGCTTTTTTATTACATAGAGGACTTTCTTTTTAGCTAAATTTTTTAGAAAGTATTTACTTGAGATATGTGGATTTTCAAATCAAGATTAAATGTGATCGGATAGTTGTATGATACCGACAATTATCTGTACTAAAGGAGGAGATAGGTATGTTTAGTTTTATGGTAAATGCAGAAGGTGGTTTGACCACAGCAGGGTATGCAATCTGCATCGTGGTAGGAGTTGTATTGTTTGTGGCTGCAGCAATTTTCGCAGGAAAGAAAAGCGAACACAAAAAAATGACAACAAGACAGATGGTATTTTGCGCTGCAGCGCTGGCTCTTGCATTTGTAACATCTTACATTAAGTTGTTTGAAATGCCTTGGGGTGGAAGTGTTACGTTGTGTAGTATGTTGTTTGTAGTACTGATTGCAAACTGGTATGGTGTGCAGACAGGAGTTTTATGTGGTCTGGCATATGGAATACTTCAGTTTTTACAGGAGCCTTATGTATTATCATTTTTCCAGGTCTGCTGTGATTATGTATTTGCATTTGCAGCGTTGGGTGTGGCAGGATTTTTTGCAAAGAAGGATCATGGATTGTTAAAGGGATATATTGTAGCTGTAATTGCTCGTGGAGCATTTCATGCTTTGGGCGGCTATTTGTACTGGATGGATTATATGCCGGATAATTTCCCGAAATCTTTAAGTGCAATTTATCCAATTGCATACAACTATAGCTTTTTGTTAGTAGAAGCGATTATTACGATTGTTGTAATTTCGATCCCTGCTGTAGCAAAAGGATTGAAACAGGTAAAGAAAACAGCGTTGGAGTAACATATTGTTTCTATGAAAATATGTGATAAAGAATTTTTATAAAGCAAACGAGATATGATTGAGAGCGTGGTAGATTATTCTGCTGCGCTTTTTATATATGAAAAACATACTATTTCTTTTACTGGATTCATGTTATGATAGGGGAAATAAACTTGAGGAGAGTGAAACGATAAGTGAAGTCACTATATGAAAAGTTGATAAATTACGGAGAGTCTGATTTCTACGGATTTCATATGCCTGGACACAAGCGCAACGGTGAAATGATGGAGAATGGGCTGCCGTATCAGATAGATATTACAGAAATTGAAGGATTTGATGACTTGCACCATGCCAGAGAGTTATTGAAGGAAGCGCAGGAACGGGCTGCAAGAGTTTATCATGCGGAGGAAACCTGTTATCTGATCAATGGAAGTACGTCTGGTATTTTGAGTGGTGTACTTGGATGTGCGCGTAAGGGTGGGCGTGTTTTGGCAGCGAGAAATTGTCATAAGTCAGTTTATGCTGCAATCTATATGAATGAATTGGATGCGGAGTACATTTATCCGGAATATGATGAAAAAAACGGGCTGAATGGGGCGATTGACGCAGAGGAGATCCGAAGGATTCTTTTGGAAGATCGAAACGGACATTGTGGAAATACGACAATCAGTGCAGTGGTTCTTACTTCTCCGACTTATGATGGTGTGGTTTCGGATATTCGAAGAATTGCGGATACAGTCCATGAATTTGGAATACCGCTTATTGTTGATGAGGCACATGGGGCTCATTTTGGATTCCATTCATATTTCCCGGAAAATGCGAATCAGCAGGGGGCTGATGTGGTGATTCATAGTCTGCATAAGACGCTGCCATCTTTGACACAGACCGCATTGATTCATTTGAATGGGAATCTGGTCAATCGTGAACGGGTCCGGAAGTATGTGCATATGATTCAGACAAGCAGTCCTTCGTATGTTCTTATGGCGAGCATGGATGAATGTATTCGCTTTTTGAAAAGAGAGCAGGATGCGTTTGGTATATATCAGGAAAGACTGGAGAAATTGAGAAGAGAGTTAAGTGGATTAAAGAATCTGCAGTTGGTTGAGACAAATGCATATGATCGATCGAAAATTGTGATTTCTACAAAAAACACAGTGAAAGGTCAAGAAGTATATACGGGAAAATTATTGTATGAAGAATTGCTTGCATCGTATCATTTACAGATGGAGATGGCGTCCAGAGAATATGTGCTGGCGATGACTTCAGTCTGCGATACGGAAGAAGGATTCCGGAGATTGAAAGAGGCGTTGTTTCAGATTGATGAAAGTTTGGAGCGGAAAGAAATCGATTGTCCGAGTATGGAACTGCCACGCTTGCAAAGGGTCTATACAAGCGCCCAGGCGGAGAATTTGTCTGAGGAAAAGTCGAATGTAGAGATACTTTTACCGGAGGAATGTCAGGAAAGAATTTCATTGGAATATGCGTATGTGTATCCGCCGGGGATTCCATTAATTGTTCCGGGAGAGCGGATTTCAAAAAAAGCAGTTGAGTTATTGCAGATATATGAGAAAAGCGGATTTGATATTGAAGGGCTTAAGCAGTCCGGTCGGATACAGGTTTTAAAAGAAATACCAAGAGGATAGGAAGATGGGAAAGATTTTTTATATCATGGGAAAGAGTTCTTCAGGGAAGGATTCTATATTTAAAGAAATAAAAAAGAGAATGCCGGAACTGAAGGATATTGTTTTGTATACAACACGTCCGATTCGGGAAGGAGAGCAGGAAGGTGTTGAATATCATTTTGTAGATGAAACGGTATTGCATAAGATGGAAGAGAAGGGCTGTGTGATCGAGCAGCGAGCGTACCATACAAAATGTGGGGTCTGGAAATATTTTACAGCGGATGATGGGCAGGTAGATCTGGAGAGGGACAACTATCTGGTCATCGGTACTTTGGAATCTTATGAGGCTATGAAAGGCTACTATGGCGAAAAGAAAGTGGTGTCATTGTATGTGGAAGTCGAAGATGGAGTGCGATTGAGCCGGGCTTTGGAGAGGGAACAGAAACAGGCAGAGCCGAAGTATGCGGAAATGTGCAGGAGATTTTTGGCAGATTCGGAGGATTTTTCAGAGGAAAATTTGAAACGGGCAGAAATTAAAAACCGGTTTGCAAATATAGATTTTGAGAGCTGTGTGACCGAAATGATTCATTTTATTAAAAAAAGTTTATAAAAAAACAAGAATTCCAGATGGATTTACGGGGTATCTCTTACAGCGAAATTATGGTATACTGAAACATATAGAAACTTTATCTATTTTTATGAAAGCAGATAGCAGGTGATTGTATGGGTGGATTTAAAGATGTAGTAGGACACAAAAATATTATACAGTATATTGGGAATGCAGTGACTTCAGGTGCCATTTCTCATGCCTATATTCTGAATGGGGAGAGAGGTTCCGGGAAAAAATTGTTAGCCAATTTGTTTGCAATGAGCCTGCAGTGCCAGAACCGGGATGAAGACGGGGATGCGTGTGGAAAATGTCAGTCATGTAAACAGGCTGTTAGCGGCAATCAGCCGGATATTATTCGTGTAACACATGAGAAACCTACGACGATCAGTGTAGATGATATTCGGGAACAGGTGAATAATGATATTCAGATCAAGCCGTATAGCAGTCCGTACAAGATCTATATTATAGCAGAGGCGGATATGATGAGTGTACAGGCACAAAATGCTCTTTTAAAAACCATTGAAGAGCCGCCGGAATATGCAGTCATTATTCTTTTAACGGAAAATGCAGAGACATTGCTCCCGACGATTCGTTCCAGATGTGTCATGCTGAAGTTAAGAAATATCAAGGATCAGCTGGTGAAAAAGTATTTGATGGAACAGATGGAGATTCCGGATTATAAAGCAGATGTCTGTGTAGCATTTGCACAGGGCAATATGGGAAAGGCAATTGCGCTTGCGACTTCGGAATATTTTAATGAGATTAAGGAAGAAGCGGTTCATTTGCTGAGAAATATTGATGATATGCAAGTGGAAGAATTGATGGGTGCAGTGAAAAAATGTAGTGCATATAAGATGAATATCAGCGATTATATGGATGTGATCGCAATCTGGTATCGTGATGTACTTATTTATAAAGCTACAAAAAATGTAGATAGAGTGGTTTTTTCAGATCAGATGCGTTATATTAAGGATTGTGCTAAAAAGAGTTCTTATGAAGGCATTGAGAATATTTTAGAAGGGCTTGAGAAAGCAAAAGCCAGATTGAAGGCCAATGTTAATTTTGAATTGACGATGGAATTACTTTTATTGACAATAAAGGAGAACTAGAAGATGGTGAAGGTAATAGGAGTAAGGTTTCGGGTAGCGGGAAAGATTTATTTTTTCTCTCCGGGAAATCTTGAGATTCGGCAGGGGGATCATGTGATTGTGGAAACGGCGCGCGGCGTTGAGTACGGTCGTGTGGTCAGCGGTCCGAAAGAAGTAAAGGAAGAAGAGGTGGTTCAGCCTTTGAAGTATGTGATCCGAATTGCAACGGAGCAGGATGAGAAGACGGAGGCTGAGAATCGGGAGAAGGAAAAGGAAGCATTTCAGATCTGTCAGGAAAAGATCCGGAAACATAATCTGGATATGAAACTGATCGATGCAGAGTATACCTTTGATAATAATAAAGTGTTGTTTTATTTTACAGCAGATGGAAGGATTGATTTCCGGGAACTGGTTAAGGATCTGGCAGCAGTATTTCGTACGAGGATCGAGCTGCGCCAAATCGGAGTGCGGGATGAAACAAAGATTCGAGGCGGTATCGGAATCTGTGGACGTCCATTGTGCTGCAGTACCTATTTGTCTGAGTTTGCGGCTGTTTCCATTAAGATGGCAAAAGAGCAGAATCTGTCTTTGAATCCGAGCAAGATCTCTGGAGTATGCGGCAGATTGATGTGTTGTCTGACAAACGAAGAGGAGACTTATGAGGAACTGAACAGTCAGCTCCCTTCGGTAGGAGATATGGTAACGACACCTGATGGGCTGACCGGTAATGTACATTCTTTGAGTGTTCTTCGAAAGCTGGTAAAAGTAATCGTGAATCTGGAAAATGATGAAAAAGAGATCCGCGAATATAAAGCAGAGGAATTGAAGTTTAAGCCGAGACGCAAGAAGGCGAAAGTTTCTAAGGAAGAGATGAAAAAGCTGGCAGAGCTTGAAAAGGAATGAATTGTATAAGAGACATGAGAGAAACAGATAAGGAACAGACGGAGTATTTGCTTGAGGGCGAGCGTTTGGATGATCTTCAGTTAAGTGGGTATTATATTATTCAGGATCCAAAACGATTCTGTTTTGGAATTGATGCAGTGATGCTGTCTGATTTTGCAAAGGTAAAACCGGGCGAACGGGTTTTGGATCTGGGGACCGGAACGGGAGTGATTCCGATCTTGTTGTCTGCGAAGACGAAGGGACTGCATTTTACAGGACTTGAGATTCAGCCTGAAAGTGCAGATATGGCACAGAGAAGTGTGCGTTATAATGATTTGGAAGATAAAATAGATATTGTAACAGGTGATATCAAAGAGGCGGCGGAGTTGTTTGGAACTGCCTCTTTTGATGTAATTACTACCAATCCACCGTATATGTTAAAGGAGCATGGGTTGAAGAATCATGGGGATGCAAGAACGATTGCACGCCATGAAATTCTTTGTACGCTGGATGATATTCTGCGGGAAAGCGCCAAACTTTTACGGGAGAGTAAGGGACGTTTTTATATGATCCACAAGCCATTTCGTCTGGCAGAAATTTTGACGAAGATGTGTCAGTATAAAATTGAGCCAAAGAGGATTCGGTTCGTGCATCCTTATGTGGATAAGGAGCCGACGATGGTATTGATTGAAGGATTGAAGGGTGGAAAGTCACGAGTAACTGTGGAACCGCCGATAATTATGTATGAAAGAGCTGTTTCATCCGATACGGAGAAATAAGAGAGGAAATTATGTCGGGAACATTATATTTATGTGCAACGCCAATTGGAAATCTGGAAGATATGACATTTCGGGTTATTCGCACGTTGAAAGAAGTTGATCTGATCGCGGCGGAGGATACGAGAAATAGTATCAAGCTGTTGAATCATTTTGAAATCCAGACGCCGATGACCAGTTATCATGAATTTAATAAATTTGAAAAGGGCAGAAAGCTGGTAGAGAAACTGTTGGAAGGACAGAATATCGCATTGATTACGGATGCCGGGACGCCGGGAATTTCGGATCCGGGGGAAGAACTGGTACAGATGTGCTATGAGGAAGGAATTACAGTGACTTCTTTGCCGGGGGCAGCTGCCTGTGTGACAGCGCTGACATTATCCGGACTGTCTACAAGAAGATTTGCATTTGAGGCATTCTTGCCGACAGATAAGAAGGAACGGGAAGCTGTTCTTCAGGAAATGGAAACAGAGACTCGTACGATTGTGATGTATGAGGCGCCACATCGTCTGGTAAAGACGTTAAAATTACTAGCAGAGCGTTTGGGCGGCGAGCGAAGGATTACGGTATGTCGGGAGCTGACAAAGCGGCATGAGACGGCATTTCGCTCTACGATTGCAGAGGCATCTGCCTATTATGAAGTAAATGACCCGAAGGGAGAATGTGTACTTGTTATCGAGGGACGCAGTCGGGAAGAGATGCGGATGGAAGAGCAGGCGCGTTGGGAAGAGATGAGCGTAGAAGATCATATGGAACATTATCTGTCTCAGGGAATCAATAAGAAGGATGCGATGAAAATGGTTGCGAAAGACAGGGGAGTACCGAAAAGAGAGATTTATAACCAGCTGCTGTAAGGATTTTTGCATTGATTCAGAACGTGCAGAGAAGGGATAAAGCCGTCTTTTTATTGTTTTACAGAATTGGTTATGATAGAATAGAGACAGTAAAAAGAATATGAGGTGTCTGGTTATGGCAAGTCTGACATTAAAAAATATCAATAAAATATATCCAAATGGATTTGTATCAGTCAAGGATGTATCGCTTTATATCGAAGACGGTGAGTTTGTAACGTTTCATGGTCCGAGTGGCTGTGGAAAATCTACGATTCTTCGTATGATTGGTGGTTTGGAAGATATTACTTCCGGAGAGATGTATCTGGGAGAGGATCTGCTCAATGATATTTTACCTCGGGACAGGCAGTTGGCAATGGCTTTCCAAAATTATGCGTTGTATAAGCATTTTAACGTATATGATAATATGGCGATTGGATTGAAACTACGAAATTTGCCGAGGAATGTGATTGATACGCGGGTGAAGATGGCAGCAGAATTTTTAGGAGTCGGAAATATTCTGGATAAGAAGATCAAGGCGATTACGGATTCTCAGAGACAAAAAGTAGCGCTGGGAAGAGCAATCGTATTTCGTCCGAAGGTATTGCTGCTGGATGAAGATTTTGCACATGGTGATGAGAAATTACGGGCAGAGATGCTCAGGGATGTGAAAAAGATCAATCGTAAGATGGGACTTACTGTTCTTTATGTTACGAATGATTATGATGAAGCGATTACATTGGCTACAAAAGTTGTATTTATGAAAGACGGACAGATTACGGAAGTGCGTTAGCCATGAAGTAAGTGTCTTATAAAGAAGAGCGTTGGAATTACGGTAAAGGACAGTCGGCATGAATGAAAGTGCCGGCTGTTTTTACATCATTCCGGCAAGTATGACGCTTGCTGCAAGACCCGCACATGTTGCCAGAAGTGCTCCCGGCAATGTGTAGCGGGTTTTTGTGACTTTTGCAGTCATAAAATAGACGCTCATTGTATAGAAGATTGTCTCTGTGCAGGACATAGAGATGGAGGCGATTAATCCAATCCTGGAATCGGTTCCGTATTCTTTGAAGAGATCCAGAAGCAGTCCGGAAGCGGCCGAGGAGGAAAACATTTTTACAATCGTAAGAGGAACAAGAGCGCCCGGAAATCCAATGGCATCTGTAAAATGTCCGATAATGCGGGAAATAAAGTCCAGAAAACCGGAGGCGCGCAGGATGCCTACGGCGACCATCAGACCGATCATAGTTGGCATAATCTTGATTACTGTAAAAAATCCTTTTCGGGCGCCGCATACAAAATGTTGATATACATTGGTCCCCATTAGAACCCCATAGGTAATAATTGAAAGGATGATGAAGGGAACAATAAAGTTAGAAATATATAAGAGTAGGTTCATGATGCACTCCCAAACAGAAGTATAATTTATATATATGCAGAGCAGTTATAGATAGAACAAGGGGATATGAAAAATATGATTGCTTTGCGTTGAATAACATTTCTAAATGAATCATAAGATAGAAACAAAGTTTATGAGGGGCGTTTCTATGTCTTTTTTTAGGAGTAAATGCAAAAATCGCAGGAAGATATGTCAATTACTGCGGACAGTTCTTGTAATCTGTCTTTTTACGGTAAGCTTTAGTTTGACAGCATGTCGGGAAAAGGATGCGGAAGGGGAAAATAGATCCTTTCGGAAGTTTACAAAAGAGATCTTTTGTCAGGAAGTTTCTTCGAATACAATCAGCATCCATTATACTTTGAAAAATCCGGAAGACTATGGGATAGAGGAAGCGGATCCAACATTTGGAACATTGGCACTGAATGCCGAGCAGCGGTTGGCAGCCGTAGAAAATCTGGAACAGGCAATGGGGAGGTTCTCTTATGCGAAACTAAATGTGGAGAATCAATTGACGTATGATGTGTTGAAATATTATTTAGAAGGGGTGAAGGAGGATGCAGAGTTTATCATGTATGCAGAACCTCTTGGGCTAATCAGTGGAGTGCAGACACAGCTTCCGGTTGTGCTTTCGGAATATCCATTGGAGTGCAGAGAGGAGATTGAGACATATCTGAAGTTGTTAAAAACAACGCCGGAATATTTTGAGTCGGTGATTGGATTTGAAAAAAGAAAGGCAGAAATGGGATTGTTTATGTCTGATGATGCGGCGGAACAGGTAATGGCACAGTGTCAGGCATTCATGAATATGGGAGATCAGAATTATTTGATTTCTACCTTTGTGGAAAGAATTGAAAAGATAAAAGAGTTGTCGCAGAAAGAAAAAAGTGACTATATCAAGAAAAATGCTTTGATGCTTAACAGTTATGTACTTCCGTCGTATCATAAACTTCTAATGGCAATTGAACAGCTAAAAGGCGCAGGTTCAAATGAAGCAGGTCTTTGTTATTATCCGGAAGGCAAAGAATACTATGAACATGTGGTACAGAATGCGGTTGGTTCCAGACGGACAGTGCGTGAGATGCAGGAGCTGACAAAGAAGCAGATGGTGGAAGATATGCAGAGAATGGAGCAGGCTTTTGCGGAGTTGAAACAGCATTCCGGAACCGCAGAAACTAAGGTTGAAGAAGTACGTGAGACCGCATCTTTGCAGGTAACAGCAGAAGTGGCTCCGAATCCGGTGTCCATACTAAAAACGTTGGAAAAAGGAATTGAGAAAAATTTTCCGAGTCCGCCGAAAACGAATGTACAGGTAAAATATGTGCCGGAAGCAATGCAGGAGCACCTAAGTCCGGCATTTTATATGATCCCGGCAATTGATGATTACGAGAACAATGTAATCTATGTAAATGAGGCACATATGGGGAATCATTTAACATTATTTACCACGCTGGCTCATGAAGGCTATCCGGGGCATTTGTATCAAACAACGTATTATGCAGGCACCAATCCTGATCCGATTCGAAATATATTTCAGTTTGGAGGATATGTAGAGGGGTGGGCAACGTATGCGGAAATGGCAAGTTATTCGTTAGCGCCGTTGAAGAAAGAACAGGCGGTAATTTTGCAGCGTAACAGCTCTATGATACTTGGAATGTATACACTTGCGGATATCGGGATTCATTATGATGGATGGAGCAGAGACGAACTGGGGAAATTTTTAGCCGGTTACGGATTAAAAGACAGGGGGACAGCGGACCGCATCTATGATTTGATTCTTGGATCCCCTGGAAATTATTTAAAATATTATATTGGATATCTGGAGTTTTTGGAGTTGAAAAAAGAATGGCAGCAGGAGAAAGCGGGGGCATTCTCTCAAAAAGAGTTCCACGAGGCGGTGCTGGCCGTTGGACCGGCACCATTCGAACTCGTGGAAGAATATATGTGGAAAATCAGATAGTCGATCTTATTCCGCTTCGGTTCCGTATACTTCAATTTGAGACAATGCCGGGAACGGATTTTTTGCGTAATATAACAATAATAAATACAAAAGGAAAGCGGAGGATGTTATGTTCTCCGCTTACTTTTTGCTCCGGCAAATTTACAAAAAATAATTGCTGTTAAGGTGCTGAATGTTGTGGAAAGGATTCCGGCGCCGATGATGGCAGCAGGATTGACACTTCCATACTGACTTCGATAGGCGATTATATTTACCGGAATCAGTTGAAGAGAAGAAATATTTAAAATCAAGAAAGTACACATTTCGTTGCTTGCGATTCCTTTCGGACGTCCGCGTTCTTCTTCTAGTTTCTCCAATTCTGACATTGCCTGCAATCCTGCGGGTGTGGCTGCCCATCCCAGACCTAAAAAATTGGCAATAAAGTTTGTTGTAATATGTTCATTTGCTTTGTGTCCGGGCGGGATTTCCGGGAACAAGAAGTGGATGAGCGGCTGCATTTTTGCGGAAGCAATTTTGATAATTCCGGCGCGGGAAGCAATTTCCATCATTCCAACCCAGAAAGACATGACCCCCATCATGGTAATACAAAGAGTCACAGCTTCTTTGGCGGAATCCAGCGCCGCGTTTGTGAGCTCCGGCATTTTGCCGTTAAATGCACCGAAGAGGATTCCAATAAAAATCATACCTGCCCATAAATAGTTCAAAAGTAGTCACCTCCTGTAGAACAGATGTTATATTGTATGCGGAAAGGAAAGGGAAAAGACCGTTTACAATGGGAGAAAAAGAACGTAAAATAGTAGGTGTTTCCAGGAAAAATAAAATCAGATAGAAAAAATGGAATCGTTGATTTGGTGTTTTATTCAGGAGGAAAAAAGTATATGAAATATATGATTGCATCAGATATTCATGGATCGGCATTTTATTGCAGAAAAATGCTGGAAGCCTATGACCGGGAAGGCGCAAATAGATTATTGCTGCTGGGAGATATTTTATATCATGGACCGAGAAATGATCTGCCAAAGGATTATGCGCCAAAGGAAGTTCTTGCAATGTTAAATGCGAGGAAGAAGGACATCCTTTGTGTACGTGGAAATTGCGACACAGAGGTGGATCAGATGGTACTGAAATTTCCGATGATGGCAGAATATTGTTTATTGGAATTGGGCGGACAATTGCTTTATGTGACGCATGGACATCAGCACAATCCGCAGCATCCGCCGATGTTGAAACAGGGAGATATTTTACTCAACGGACACACACATGTTCCGGCGTGTGAAGCTGTTCCGCTTGAGGATGGAACAACATTTATGTATTTGAATCCGGGCTCTGTTTCGATTCCAAAGGAAGACTCTGCGCACAGCTATATGATAGTTGAAACAGCAGAAAACAGAGGGATTCTGTTTGAATGGAAAAATATAGATGGAGAGGGATATCGTCCATGGAAGACAGATTTGCACTGTTGATTGATGCGGATAATGTATCTGCAAAATATATCAAACCGATATTGGACGAGCTGTCCAAATACGGAAATGTAACATATAAGAGAATATATGGGGATTGGACCAGTTCTTATAACTCCAGTTGGAAAGAAGAATTGCTGCAGAATAGTATTACTCCGATCCAGCAGTTTAGTTATACACAGGGAAAGAATGCAACGGATTCCGCGATGATCATAGATGCGATGGATATGTTGTATACAAGCGAGCTGGAAGGATTTTGTCTGGTATCCAGTGACAGCGATTTTACGAAACTTGCCAGCCGGCTGCGCGAAAGCGGACGAATGGTTATCGGAATGGGCGAGAGTAAAACTCCGGTTCCTTTCCGAAAGGCTTGTGATATTTTTACAGAACTGGAGCTTTTGTTAGAAGATAATACGATGGGAAATGCCAATTCCAAAAGTGAGAAAGCTGTTTTAACTTCTTTGTCTTCTTCCGGCGGTTCAGGAAATGGCGCTGAGAAGGAGAGCAAAAGCAGTAAGAAGGCTGGTGTTCATACGGTATCTAAGAATCAGATTGAAGAGGCTGTAGTTAAGATCATCACAGAAAATCAGAATAATGATAAAGAGACCGGACTTGGAGAAGTGGGAAGTCGTTTGGTTAAGCTGTATCCGGATTTTGATGTCAGACGGTATGGATATAGTCTGTTGTCGAAGTTTTTGGAGACGTTTCCGAAGTTGAAATTAAAACAGGACGGAACACAGGTTACGGTAATGTTGTATGAAGATAAAAGTAAGAAGGAAATGCTGGAGGAGTTTATCGTAGGTCAGGTACAAAATGCAGGAAGTCAGGGAATTTCTCTTGGAACTTTAGGAAATCGGATTCGAAGCAAATTTGGTGATTTTAAGGTGCGGGATTATGGCTATTCTCAGTTCAAACAGTATATTCAGAGTTTCCAGTATATTCAGATCAGGGATGATGGAGAGCAGAACTGGGCAGTGTATCGAAAAAAGTGATGAAAGGCTGTGAGAAGAATATGAAATTTACAGTTTTAATGGAAGATACTTGTGGAAATCCATGTTGTGAATATGAACATGGTCTGTGTATTTATATAGAGGCGAAAAAACATAAAATTCTGGCAGATACAGGGGCAAGTTCGAAGACGCTTGTAAATGCAAGGCAATTGGGAATCCAGCTGCAGGATGTCGATACGGTCATTCTGAGTCATGGACATTATGATCATTCCGGGGGCTTGCTGGATTTTGCAAAGTTAAATGAACATGCGGATATATATTTACAGAAGAGCGCCTTCGGGGACTATTATCATGGGGAACGATATATAGGAATTGATAAAGAAATTACGAAGTTGACAAATTTGCATCTTTTGAAGGGAAATTTTAGAATTGATTCGGAACTGGAACTTTTTTCCGGAATCAGTGGAAGAAGACACTGGCCGCAGAGTAATCTTGCTTTAACAGAAAAACGAAATGGTGTGTTTGTGCAGGATGATTTTCAACATGAGCAATGTCTGGTCATCCGGGGAGAGAAAAAGGTACTTGTTTCGGGATGTGCACATAATGGGATTTTGAACATACTGGACCGGTATCAGGCATTATATGGAGGTTTGCCGGATGTGGTGATCAGTGGTTTTCACATGTATAAAAAAGAAGGCTATACTACAGAAGAGAAAGCGACGATTCGGTCAATTGCGGAAGAACTTGCGAAACTTCCGGTTCAGTTTTACACGGGGCATTGTACCGGCGAGGAAGCAATGGAGCTTATGGAAGAGATTATGCAGGATCAGCTGATAAGGATTCATTGCGGAACTCAGTTCCATTTATAGTAGATATTTTAACAAATATGTGTTAAATTATTAGTATGGATTTTTTATGTTTAAGTTTAAGGAGGATAAAACAATGGCAAAGTTTAATTATGTAATTACAGATGAAGTAGGTCTTCACGCAAGACCGGCAGGATTACTTGTAAAGCAGGCAAAAGCAACAGGTGCAAAAATCACTCTGAGCTGTAACGGCAAGAGCGCTGATGCAACAAAGTTGATGGCTGTTATGGGTATGGGCGTTAAAAAAGGTATGGAAGTTGAAGTAGATGTAGAAGGTGACAATGCAGATGCTGTAGCAGCTGATCTGGAAACATTTTTCAAAGAAAATTTATAGGAGGCAGGCTATGCAGGTGATTCAAGGAAAGTCTATTTTCGGTGGAATCGCAATTGGTCCGATTACATTTTTTGCAAAAGAACAGAATCAGGTAAAGCGAACAAAGATTGAAGATGTAGCAGCAGAAGTTGCAAGATATGAAGCAGCAGTAGTTTCTGCACAGGAGCAGTTGGGCGGCTTGTATGAAAAGGCTCTTAAGGAAGTCGGAGAATCTGGTGCACAGATCTTTGAAGTACATCAGATGATGTTGGAAGATGATGATTATAACGATTCAGTAAAGAGTATTATCGAAACACAGATGGTAAATGCAGAGTATGCAGTTGCTACAACCGGTGATAACTTTGCATCGATGTTTGCATCTATGGATGATGAATATTTTCAGGCAAGAGCCGTAGATATGAAGGATATTTCAGAACGTGTGATCAATGTACTGATGGGTGTCGGAGAAGCAAAGGGCTGGGACGAGCCGTCGATTATTGTGGCAGAAGATCTGGCGCCGAGTGAGACCGTTCAGTTTGATAAGAGCAAATTGCTTGGATTTGTAACAAGACTTGGTTCTTCTAACTCTCATACTGCGATTCTTGCAAGAACAATGAATATTCCGGCATTGATTCAGATTGACATTCAGGAAGAGTGGAATGGTAAGCTGGGAATTATCGATGGATTTACAGGAGAGTTTTATATTGATCCGGAACCGGAAGTGCTTGAAAAATACAAGGCAAAGAAGGCGGAACAGGAAGAACGCAGAAAACTGCTTGCAGAGCAGAAGGGAAAACCAACTGTAACAAAGAGCGGTAAGGCGATTAAATTGTTTGCAAATATCGGTTCTGTATCAGACCTTCCGGCTGCAATGAGCAACGATGCCGGTGGTATTGGATTGTTCAGAAGTGAGTTCTTGTATCTGGAGTCCGGAGATTATCCGACAGAAGACGAGCAGTTCAAGGCTTATAAGATGGTAGCAGAAACGATGGCCGGTAAGAAAGTGATTATCCGTACGCTGGATATCGGCGCTGATAAGCAGGTGGATTATTTTAATCTGGATAAAGAAGAGAATCCGGCAATGGGACTTCGTGCGATTCGTATTTGCCTGACCAGACCGGAAATCTTTAAAACGCAGCTGCGTGCGATTTTGCGTGCAAGTGCGTATGGAAATATTGCAGTGATGTATCCAATGATTATTTCTGTTGAGGAAGTTCGGAAGATCAAGGCAATTATGGAAGAAGTGAAGGCTGAGTTGGATGCAGCAGGAATCCAGTACGGAGAGGTTGAGCAGGGAATTATGATTGAGACTCCTGCATCAGTAATCATCAGTGACCTGCTGGCTCAGGAAGTAGATTTCTTTAGTATTGGAACAAACGATCTGACACAGTATACACTTGCAATCGACCGTCAGAATGCAAAATTAGATGAGTTCTACAATCCGCATCATGAAGCAGTACTTCGTATGATCGAGATGGTTGTGGATAATGCACATAAGGCTGGTATTTGGGCCGGTATCTGTGGAGAACTTGGCGCTGATATGGAATTGACAGAGCGGTTTATGGCAATGGGCGTGGATGAGTTATCGGTATCTCCGACCTTCATTTACCCGGTAAGACAGATCATTCGTGAATACGATGGTCCGACAAAATAATTACATAAGATGAGGAATGTTTCTCCAGATTTGTTTATTATGAATGATTGAGAAAAGGTGCGTTGTTGAAACTGATAGAGCAGTTTTAACAACGCACCTTTTTGTTATGAATAAATATCTTTAGAGTCGGTAGCTGTATTTAATGAAGAATTAGACAGAGCATATACAGTACTGGAAAATGATGAATTGACAGTAGCTGATCAGCAGATTGTTAATGATGCAGTGGAAAGTCTCAAAGCGGCACATGAAGGACTGGTATTGAAGGAAGATCCTGGTGAAGATGGAAATAAACCGGGCGGCGAAGACGGAAACAAGCCAGGCGGTGAAGACGGAAATAAGCCGGGCGGTGAAGACGGAAATAAGCCGGGTGGCGATGGCGGAAATAAACCAGGCAGCGAAGATGGAAATAAGCCGGATGCAAATGGAAATAGTAAGCCAAGTGGAAATAGCGGTTCAACTTCCGGAAATACAACAAGCGGAAAAGTAACTATGCCGAAAACAGGTGACAGTACAATGTTCTTATGGACAGTGATTTTATTGCTATTGTCAGGATTGGCAGTCGGTATCAGTTTCAAAAAGAGAAACAGATAAAAAGCAGGTAAAAAAAGGGCTGTCAGCAAAAAGATAGTTTCAAGCAAGGGCGATGTGATTCGAATGAGTCACATCGCTACTTTTTTATATAGTTATTATGAAAAGATGGATTTGTTTTTTATAAAATTTAACAGATAATGGGTAGAAGAAAAGGAATGAAGCGGTTGACATCTGTTTCTAAAAGGAATAGGGTAGTATATTAGAAGCAGAAGAGAAAAGGGGCGGCAGACAATATGCATAGAAATGAAAGAATACAGCAGTGGATCCAGAAAAATAAGGAGGTTGTTCAGAGTACGGCGGATTTTATTTTTAATCATCCGGAACTGGCAGAAGAAGAGAAAAAATCTTCCCGATGTCTGGCAGATTTTCTTTCGCAGAACGGATTTTCTGTTATGTGGGGGATCTCCGGTTTTGAGACTGCATTTCTGGCAGAATGGGGAACGGGAACTCCTATTTTAGGATTTTTAGCAGAGTATGATGCCCTTCCGGGACTTGGACAGGAATTGTGTCCGGAACAGAAATCAACCAGAGGAGCAGGACATGGATGTGGACATAATTTATTGGGAACTGCATGCGCGGCAGCAGCTTGTGCGTTAAAATATTGGATGGAGTCGGAACAAATAGAAGGTACAATTAGAGTCTATGGCTGTCCGGCGGAAGAAACAGTGGTTGGAAAGATTAAGATGAATCAAGACGGAGTGTTTGATGATTTATCGGCAGCGATTACCTGGCATCCGTTTGACCGAAATCGGGTGAGTTATGATATTTGGCAGGCGCAGGAAGTAAAGAATTATAAATTTTACGGAAAGACGGCACATGCCTCTAAGCATCCGGAGATGGGGCGAAGTGCGCTGGATGCGGCAGAATTGATGAATGTTGGAGTGAATTATCTGCGGGAACATGTGGCAGATGATGTAAGAATGCATTATACATATACTAATACGGATGGACCGGCGAACATTGTACCGGATTATGCGGCGACAAATTATTATATTCGGTCAGCGGATTGGAAACGGACCGAAGATGCATCTGAGCGGGTGGATAATTGTGCAAAAGGTGCGGCGCTGATGACAGGAACACGCGTGGAGATTGAGACTGTAATCAAACATAAAGAAATGAAAGTCAACAGAGTGTTGGCAGAAGTATTTTATCATGCGATGGAACAGATCCCGGCTCCTGAGCATACAGCTGAGGAAGAGGCGTATGCGAAGGCGATTACGGAGGCAGCAGGACTGGAGAACCAGGGCATTTATTTCAAAGGACTGGAACCGCTGGAAGAGACACCGGTAAAACTTGCCATTGGAACGGATGTGTCGGATATGAGTCATACAGTACCGACCATTATGTTGAGTGCGGCGGCAATGTGCCGGGGAACAGCGCTTCATCATTGGGCGGCAACAGCCCAAGTGGGAATGAGCATCGGAAGTAAGGCAATGTTTTATGTGGCAGAATGTATGGCGCTGGGGGCAAAGGAATTGCTGGAAGAACCGGAGATCATAGAGAAAGCCTGGGAGGAACACCGGAAAACCAATTAGAAAAAAGAAGAGAAAAAAGAGCAAAAACAGGAACCGGAGGAATCAAGTTTGATTGCATCGTGTTCCTGTTTGCTGTTTTCAAGTTTATGTCAATATGCGTCTGAGCTTTCCAAAAGGAGTTGCTTTTTCCGCAAGTTCTTTTCGGGCAGCCTGTTGTTGGCGGATCAGACAGTCCAATTTTCGATAATGTTCTTCTTCCTGTCGTTCTTTTGCCTGAAAAAGAAAATCCATTTCGCGGATGACATCATTGGTGACTTTTTTACTAATGGATTGTTCCAGAGCGGTATTGTTTGTAGTGACAACTTCGGTTAAAACATCACCGATCAGTCCGCGTACTTGTTCAAGCTGCGTAACTGGAATTACTTCGGCGGGGGTCGGAGTAAGTGAAGCAGATACAGCAGAAAGCTGAGTGTCTTCTTCCTTTTTCTGAATCGGCTCCGAAGGTTTTGGCGCAGGAGGCGCTGCAAGCCTGCTGCGGGTCTCTTGTAATTTTGGAATCAGAGGCTTGAGGTCCTTTAATAACATTCCTTCATTCTTTAGTTTCTTAATACAGCAAAATAATTGTATATCATCTTCGGTATAATATCGATGTCCCATTTCTGTGCGTCCGATTTTTAAGTTCAGTTCTTCTTCCCAGTAACGAAGAACGTGGGATTCCACATGAACCTTTTTGGCAGCTTCAGAAATCATATATCTGACTTCACCCATATTATGTATTACCTCCTTAAGATGTTAAACACATTATAGCATAGGGTATGCAGAAATACGCCGGGAATCGTTCGCCAAATTCGGACAAAAAAATACCGCCTGTACAGACGGTATTTTTGTTTGTGATCACTTTGCTTTATGAGCTCTTTATATTCAAAAAAGATTACTCAGCTGAGATAGCGCCTGTTGGGCAAGCTGCCTCACATGCTCCACAGTCAACGCAAGCATCAGCGTCGATTTCGTATTTGCCATCGCCTTCAGAGATAGCTCCTACTGGGCATTCGCTTTCGCAAGAACCACAGCTTACACATTCATCACTAATTACGTGTGCCATAGTATGGTATCCTCCTTTTTCATATTGCAAATAAGATGATAAACCGATAAAAATATCAATCTAAATTGCTACATTAATTTTAATACAAACATAGGAAATATACAAGGATTTTTCTGAGGTCACAGAAAATTAAGAAATTCATCATTTTTTTATAGTAGGAAATGTGGTAAGATTAAGGTCGATATAAAGATATTAATCGTAAGTTATTATTTTCTGAAATGTGATACAAGGGAGTATCTATAATTCAAAGCGAGGGAATATCATGAAAAATTCTTTGATGAAGAGAGTATTGGCGTCAGCAGCGGCATTGTCAATGATCTTGGCTGCTGTTGGATGTTCGAAGGAAGAAGAAAAACCAACATTTACCGGAGATACAACAGAAAAACCGGCATACCAGATCAATCTGAATGAGATCTCGCCAGTAGCGTACAGTGAAGTGCGTGATCTGAATCTGGAACCGGGAACTTATATTTCTATCATAGGGAAAGATGAATCATCCGCTTTTTGGAAGAATGTTAAAAAAGGTGCGATGCAGGCAGCAGAGGACTTGAATGCGGAACTGGGATATACAGGCGGCGATAAGATTAAAGTAACATACAATGCTCCGGCGGAGACGGAGGATATAGACGAACAGGTGAATATTTTAGATGAAGAACTTGCACGTTATCCGGATGTAGTTGGTATTGCCAGCATTGATGAAGATGCATGTACGGTTCAGTTTGATCTTGCTACGGAGAATGGCATTCCGATCGTAGCGTTGGATTCCGGCAATAATTATCCGGGAATTCAATGTACGATAAAGACAGACAATCAGGATGCGGCAGGGACCGGGGCATACAAACTGGCAGATGAGATGGGACGTGATGGTAAGATTTTATTGCTGGTACATGATTCCAAGTCGGAGACAGCGAAGGAGCGCGCAGCCAGTTTCCAGACAGAGATACAGGAGAATTACCCGAATAGTCAGGTGGCAGAAGTGATCTACTGTGATAAGCTCCAGGAACGGAAGAAAGCCATCGTAGAAGAGGAGCAGGCGGAGTTGTCTGATGAAGAACGAACAGCGGCGGTAGATGCGATGACAGATGAAGATGTGATTGCCTATTATCTCGAAAAATATCCGGAAGTAAAGGGAATTTTCGGAACTAATAACGTAACGACACAGCTGGCAGTGTCTGCATTGGAACAGGCTGAAAAGAGCGAAGAGCTGATCGTGATGGGATTTGATGCAGGAAAGGATCAGATTCAGGATCTGCGAGATGGAAAGATTGCCGGATTGGTTGTACAGAATCCATTTGCCATCGGTTATGCGTCGGTGATCGCGTCTGCAAGAACAGTGCTGCAGATAGGGAATGAAGCAGTTGTAAATGTGGGGTATACATGGGTGACGAAGGAAAATCTGGAGTCAGAATCCATTCAGCATATGATATATGAGTGAGAAAGAGACGTATGACAACGATTCAGAAGTGTGAAGATATTGAGGTTCGAAATGCATTTCAGGAATTGTTTGTAAAAGAAAAAACCATTTTTGAAGAAGCGTTTAAGCAGGCGTTGGAGGATATGGAATATGACGAAACGTGTGATCTTAGGTTCTGCATCACCGAGACGGAGAGAGCTGCTGGCACAGATAGGGATAAACTTTGACGTGCTGGTCAGTGGCGGTGAAGAGCGGTATACAAGTACAGAACCGGAAGAAATTGTCAAAGAGCTTGCCTTGGCAAAAGCAGAAAATGTATCGGCTGTTTTGGAAGAGAAAGCGTCCTGTCTGGTAATCGGAGCAGACACGATTGTCGTATTGGATGGAGAAATCTTAGGAAAACCAAAAGATGAAGAGGATGCTTTTCGGATGTTGAAGAGTTTGCAGGGAAGAGCACATCAGGTTTATACAGGAACGGCGCTTTTGGATTATGATACAGAGGGAATGAAGAACGTAACCCGGCATGCCGAACGTACGGAAGTGTTTGTACATGCTATGACAGATGCGGAAATCCGACAGTATATTTCCACCGGAGAGCCGATGGACAAAGCAGGTGGTTATGGGATTCAGGGAAGATTTGCGGCATACATTGATCGGATAGAAGGAGATTACTATAATGTAGTCGGACTTCCGGTAGCATATCTGTATCAGCAATTAAAGATACTGGGAGTTTAATTCCAAAGTTTTTGTCCGTTATCACGCAGCCAGCGCTGCTGCTTTTTATAGTCTGGCAGAATTTGAGCAACAATTTTATAAAATTCAGCAGAATGATTCATTTCCTTTCGATGTGCCAGTTCGTGGACTACAATATAATCTAAAACATCTTCCGGGGCGAAGATGAGTCTCCAGTTGAAGTTGAGGTTGCCGTCACTGGAGCAGCTTCCCCAACGGGTCTTTTGTTCCCGAATGGAAATACGCCCATAAGTTACGCCCAGAAGATTGGCATAGTAGGCTGTCTTCTGGGTAAAAATATCTCGGGCGATCTGACGGTAACGGCGCCGGTCAGAATCTGAAAGTATCCGGTTTTGGAAATATCCATTTTCTTTTTCTTCTTTCTTTTTCTGTAAATGTTTTAAAATCCAACTCTCTTTTTCCGTCAAAAAGGAATCGATGACAGAAGGGGCAATGGTACGAGGGGCGCGTACGCAGACAGCGCCATCAGCAGTAATCTGGATGGCGAGTGTTTTGCGGGCGCTGTATATAATTTTGTAAGAAAATGGATGTTCAGACATAAGTGATACCTCAAATTAAACTCTTTTTATAATGATACATGCAATCAAATTATCCGGTGAAATCATTCGGCAGACTGTTTTGAGTGTAACAGATAAAAACAGGAAGAGCAAGAGCTTTATTTTGGCAGGTATTTGTAGAAATAAGGAATACGTGTTATGATAAAACATCAGGAATGGAGGCTGAAGAGATGATCGGGAAGAAAAAAGCAGCGAATTGTGAGGACTGCATGAATTATGAATATGATGAAGAATATGAATGTTATACCTGTACACAGAATTTGGATGAGGATGAAATGTTCCGGTTTGTGCATGGGGAATTCCGGGATTGTCCGTATTATCGGTGTGGGGATGAATATTTGATTGTCAGAAAGCAGATATAGTAACAAGAATTATAATTTAGAAGGAGCCTGAAAATGAAAATGGAAACACTTATGCAGCATGTGGATCATACATTATTGACGCAGACTGCGACATGGGAAGAGATTAAACAAATTTGTGATGATGCAGTCGTATATGGTACGGCATCTGTATGTATACCACCGAGTTATGTAAAACAGGCGAGTGAATATTTGCAGGGAAGGATTCCGGTCTGTACAGTGATTGGATTTCCGAATGGATATATGACTTCCGGGACAAAAGAATTTGAAACGAAGGAAGCAATTGAAAACGGTGCCTCAGAAATCGATATGGTAATTAATGTCGGTTGGCTGAAAGATAAGAAATATGTTCAGATAAAAGAAGAAATCCAACTTTTGAAAAAAGCATGTGGTGATAAGGTATTAAAGGTTATTATCGAAACTTGTTTGCTGACAAAAGAAGAGAAGATAAAAATGTGTGAAATCGTGACAGAAGCCGGGGCAGATTATATTAAGACATCTACCGGATTTTCAACAGGTGGCGCAACGGTGGATGATATCAGGCTTATGGCAGAGCATGTTGGAGCGGATGTGAAGATTAAGGCTGCCGGCGGGATTGCATCGCTGGAAGATGCGGAGGAATTTCTGGCATTAGGAGCCGATCGGCTTGGAACAAGCAGAATGGTGAAAATTATAAAGCAGGAAAAAACTTCTGGATATTGATAAAATTGGAAGATTTATTTTAAGGAAATTAATATAAAATAATATAAAAAATCCAGAAAGATTGACGGAATGAAAGCGGTTTGTTATAATAAGGCTGTTGTCGGAATATACTATATTGACAACAGTCTTGTATCTCTTAGAGCAAGTTTATAGAAATCGAATACGGCGCAGTAGCCAAGCGGTAAGGCGTGGGTCTGCAACACCCTGATTCACCGGTTCAAATCCGGTCTGCGCCTCTTAAAAAGCCTGAAGATCAAGGCTTTTTCTTTTTTTGTAATAAAAAATCCAACCTTTTTCAAAAAAAATCAAATTCTATAATCATTTCATAAAAGAATCACAAAATTATCATACAAGTCAATAAGAAAGCAAATTCCGATTTTATAGGGGAAGAGATATACTTGAAAATAAGATAATCGGCGTATTTTTACCTTTATTAAAATTAGAAATGAATTATCGCCGAAGAAAGGGGTATTATGAGAAAGACAAAAAAAGGGATTGCTTTATTGACGATGTCTGCCATGCTTGCCGGAATGTTACCTCCGGGAGTGGGAGAACTGGCGGAAGTTGAAGCGGCAGATATGCCGATTCCGCTGGTGAATTTTGATTTTGAAGGGCTTGAGGCAAATCAAGAAATCAAAACAGATACAGCGAATGCAACAGGAACGTATGCTTTGGCGGACAGCCATGCCGGAGGAGGGAATGCGCTGTCGCTGAATGGAAGTGGACAATGGCTGAATATTACCGATGAGAATGGTGGAAGCCTTCTGACAGGTAAAACCGAATTGACCATTTCCTATGATGCGAAAATGCCAAAGAATCATGTAAACTGGGGATTTTTTGCAGCTAGAGATACCAGTGAAACAACATACCAGAATGAACATTACATAGGAACAGTTCATAATCCTGGAGCGGATAAAGACTATATTGTAGCAGAGCGTTTCAATGGTGGAGAAAGACCGGTAAGTGCGAGGGCAAATATCAGTGCTTATGATAATAAGTGGGTGCATATCGATGTTGTTCATACAGAGGAAGAAACAATCATTTATCTGGATGGACAGGAAATCAACAGACAGGCAAGTGCATTTGCTCTTACAGATATTCTCGGGGACCATAGTGTTCTTCAATTAGGAAAAGCAAACTGGGGAAAAGGAGAATATGGAAAGGGACTTATTGATAACTTCCGCATTTACGGAGAGGCGCTCAATGCAGAACAGATTACACAGCAGTATGCAGAGTATGTGTTAGCATTTGATCAGGATGCGTTGACACTTCCTGCGGAAACAGACCGTTCCATAACACTTCCGACAACTGGCGGAAGTGGTCTCACAGAGATTACATGGTCTTCCGGTAATCCGGCTGTTATGAAAGATGACGGTACAGTGACAAGAGGCGATGAGGATCAGACAGTTACAATGACTGCAACTATAAAAAGTGGAGAGGTTTCAGTGACGAAAGAGTTTACAATTGTAGTTAAGGCCAAAAATCCGGACGAGGACGTGGTTACTTACACAAGGGAACTTACACTGAATGCAGGATTTGTTTCTGAAGATTTTCAGCTGCCGTCTAAAGTGGGAGATGCGAAGGTAACATGGAAAGTGACAAAGGGAGATGCAATTGCAGTCAAAGAGAATACAGCAGTTGTTACTCGCGGTAATGAGAATGCTGAGGTTACACTTACAGCAACAATTAACGTAGACGGCGCCACACAAGATGGAACGAAAGAGTTCCCGCTTACAGTGATTGCAAAAGGAACTGATATAGTAACTTATGTGAGCAGCAAAGCTCCGTCTAATATTGAGTCCGAAGGTTATGGCTTACAGGGCGGTATGAAAATGGCGGCTGAAGGAAAAGATGGCTATACAGTATTGCACAAAGATCAGCCAATCATGTACTCTTCCGTTGGCGTGAAGAAATATACAGCTCCGACAATTTTCCGTAAAGCGGATGGAACTTTTGGAATGATCGCATCTGATGGTGGAAGCGGTACAGTTCTTGTATATGATTCCGAAGATTTGACAGCTTCAGCAAATCGAAGAACGGTATCCTGTCCGGAATTGAATAAGATTGAAGAGATGACTTGTGTATACGACAGTGCTGAGCAGGTATACAAACTGTTTGTACAGTCAAGCAATACAGTGACACTTTTGACAACTTCTGATTTTGAGACATTTGAGAATAAAGGAGTTTCTTCTTATGAAATCGCACAGATTGAAAATGCTCCGGCAGATGCAGTTTGGGCAGAGGGAGAGGCGCTTACAAAAGCTGAATATGAAAGATTGGCAGAAAAGTTCATAAATCCTTACAATACAGAACTTACTATTTCAAAAAAGGATGTTACTGTTGGAAAAGGTACAAAACTGTCTGTGGAAGAGGTCGCAAAGCTGGCAGAAGGAACAGCGACAGCAACTTATTCTGACGGAACAGAAAAGATATATGGAATTACATGGGATGCAGATGCAATTGCTAAGATTGATACAAGCAGACCGGGAACCTACACTGTAGAAGGAACCATTGGAACAAAATATACGGATGCAGAGGCTCCGCTGATTCCGGAGAGAGCAGATCCGCATATTATTTACAATGAAGATGACGGTTATTATTACTTTACTTCTTCTTATCCGATGGTAGGCGGTGATGATGCAGATGGTTATGACAGATTGATTCTTCGAAGAGCGAAGACCATTGCAGGACTTGCAGAGGCAGAGGAAGTAACTATTTGGGATGAAAAAGATGATCCGAAGAGAGGTCGATTTATCTGGGCTCCGGAATTACATAAAATTGGGGGCAGTTGGTATTTTTTAAGTACAGCAGGAATCAATTCCGGAAACGGAACGACATTTAATATTCGTCCGTTCATGGTGAAATGTACAAATTCTGAGGATATGATGAATCCGGAAAGCTGGGAGATGGCCGGAGATGTAAAGGCGATGGCAGGGGATGAAGCAAACTGTCTGAATGCAATGTCTCTTGATATGACATATTTTGAGGCTGGCGGTAATCATTATCTTTGCTGGGCTGACTTTACAAAAAATAAAGCCAATCCGGAAGGAATCTCCAGTTTGTATATTGCAACCATTGCCCCAAGCAACCCGACCCAGCTTACAAGTAAAGCATCTGTTATTACAGTGCCGGAGTATTTCTGGGAGAATGTTCGTTTCCGGGTAAATGAAGGTCCGGCAGTCATCCAGAAAGACGGAAATGTATATCTTGCATATTCCGCATCCGGAACCGGTTCTGAATATTGTATCGGACTTCTTACCGGTAAGGCAGATGCAGATTTGACAAATCCGGATAACTGGGTAAAAAATCCATATCCGATTATGACAAGTACAGATTTTAATGATGAAGTGTCAGGACCGGGGCATAATTCATTTACTGTAGATGAAAATGGAAACCAGATCATTGTATACCATGCAAGACCGACAGAGGCGCACAAAGGTCACAGTGGAGACCCGTTGTATGACCCATGCCGTCATGCATATATCAAACCGGTATTTTATGATATGGATGGAATGCCGATTCTGAATCTGTCAGATACAGAATTTGCAAAAGAAGAGAAAACAAGTATTACAGTTACAGTAGAAGGTGAGGCGGCGGATACAACTCCGGTTCTGGAATATAAGTTTGATGAAACATATAATGCGGAAACAGGTGTTGCAGATACCGGAAAAGATGGAACACAGAACGCTGTATTGAGCGAAGGTGCGTCCTATGTATGGGATCAGGAATATGGACAGGTATTGTATCTTGACGGAGACGACAGCGTAAATGGTCATAATGCATTTTTGGAATTTCCGGAAGGATTCTTTGATGGAAAAGACCGTATGACGATTTCAATGGATGTCAAAGAAGTGACGAGATCCGGTAATTATTTCACATTCGGTGTAGGACAGGATAATAATAAATATCTGATGCTGAAGGTAGAGCCAAATAAGATAAAGACTGCAATTTCTACTTCCTCCTGGCAGAATGAGAAACAGGCAATTAAGTCCGCTGTTTATCCAAACAACAGCCGGGTGTGGCAGAATATCAAGATTGTCGTGACAAAAAATTCTCTGGATGTATACAGGGATGGAAAGAAGATTGCATCGAACAACAACACAGGAATTTCCATGAGCGATTTGGGCGAGAACCTGATTGCATATCTTGGAAAGTCTCTCTATAACGAAGAGACTATGCCGACCAATCCGGATAAATATTTCCGGGCTTATTATGACAATGTCAAAGTATATGATTGGGCAATGACAGATGAAGAAGTGAAGAACTTCACAAAACAGGATGAGACAGCCCGCAAAGAAATGATGGGAGCAGTGGAAATGGTAGCAGACAGTGTCACCATTCCAAATGCAGACCAGATTAAAGGAAATATTACTCTTCCGGAAGAGAAAGATGGCGTTACAATCAAATGGACTTCATCTAACGAGGATGTGATCAGCACAAAGACAGTGAAGAATGAAGGATATGATGATACTCCGGCAGGTGTAGTTACAAGACAGGATAAAGATACAGATGTAACATTAAAAGCTGTATTCTCAAAAGAGGACAGCGAATCTGTAACAAGAACATACAACGTAACAGTTAAGGCAGCAGCAAAAGAAGTAAAAGCAGAAGATTATGTTGGATATTTGTTTGTAAGATTTAATGGTACAGAAGAAAATGTAAATCAGGAACAGACTTATTTCTCAATCAGTGAGGATGGATTGAACTGGCAGAACTTAAATGGTAATCAACCGGTACTTCCAAGTAATATTGGAGAAAGCGGACTTCGTGACCACTTTATTGCAAGATCACCGGAAGGAGATAAGTTCTATCTGATCGCAACGGATTTGAGCATTGCAACAAATAAGGCAAAAGATAATTCGAATGAAGGTGCAGTTGATTGGTGGGGAGCCGGCGGAAGCGGAAGTCACAGTATTGTCGTATGGGAATCTGATGACCTTGTAAACTGGAGCGAACCATGGCTGTCTGAAATTGCTCCGGAAAATGCAGGATGTACATGGGCACCGGAATTTATCTATGATGATAAGACCGGCGAGTATGTTGTATACTGGTCAGCAACAAAACTGGAAGTAGATGAAGATGAAAATGTAACACAGGAATTTGAAAATCATGCAATTTACTATTGTAAGACAAGAGACTTCCGTACATTTACAGAGCCAAAACTCTATCATGACGGTGGCAAAGATGCGAGCGGAAAGATTATCAAAGTAATTGATTCTACAATGATCCAGGATGGAGATACCTATTATCGATTTACAAAGAACGAGAGTGTGGGAACAATCGTTATGGATAAGTCAGATTCCGTACTTGGTGAATTTACAGAAATCCCATCTAAGAGTCTGACAACGGATCTTATGACACAACAGGGTGCAGTAGAAGGACCAATCATCTTTAAGATGAATGAGAAGACAGAAGATGGAAAAGATCAGTGGTGTTTGATGGTTGACCGATTTGCAAGAGGTCAGGGATATTATCCGTTGATTACGACAGATTTGGATTCAGGAGAATTTAGATTATTAGGTGAAGATGAGTATTCCTTCCCAAGCGACAGCAAATATCGTCATGGTTATGTTATGCCGGTAACTGCATCTGAGTATGATGCACTTCAGAGAAAATGGGGTGGAAGTGATTATGTAAGTACCTATCTTCTGGAACAGACCATTGCCAATGCCCAAGCGGTAGATGGAAGTCTTTATACAGAAGAAAGTTATCAGGCACTTCAAGAGGCTCTTGGTGTTGCTGAGGCGGCGCTTGAGACTGTGCAGACAACAGCTGAAGCAGATGCTGCCGCAGCAGAACTGCAGAAAGCAATTGATGCGTTAGAGCCAAAAGAAGAGGAAACAGTAACCTTGACAGGGATTGAACTGAAGGCTCCGGAAAAGACGGAATATCAGACAGGAGAAACGCTGGATCTTACAGGAATGACAGTCAATGCTGTTTATAGTGATGGTGTGAAGAAAGATGTAACAAAAGACGTAACAGTAGAAGGCTTTGACAATACAAAGGCCGGAACACAGACAATTACCGTTACTTATACTGTAGACGGAAAATCTTATACTGCATCATTTGATGTAATTGTAAAAGATAATTCCGGTACAGGCGGAAATCCGGGTGGAGAAAATCCAGATGGAAATGAACCGGACGGAAATAAACCGGATGGAAGTAAGCCGAATGGAAGTAAACCGGATGGAAATAAGCAGGACGGCGCAGTACAAACCGGAGATCAGACACCGATTGGTATGGCAGCAGGCTTGCTGGCAGCAGCCGGTGCGGCAATCGTAATTGAGCGAAAAAGAAAAAGGAGTTAAAGCATGAAAAATAGAGTAATTGCAGGTACGCTGGTGATGCTGATGGGCATGGCTTTGTGTGCAGAACCTGCATTGATACGGGCACAGGCAGCGGAAGCTGCCGAGCCTGCGGTAAAAGTCTTGAATAAGAGTAACACAGGAAATCCCATGCTTGGCTTTGATGCAGAAGGCAATATTCTATATGGCGGTGACCCATCCATTTTAGTGGATGGGGATACCGTTTATTGTTATGTAGGACATGATACTTCTACAGGAGAATATTACACGATGCCGGATTGGAGATGTTATTCTTCCAAAGATATGGAAAACTGGACATACGAAGGCGAGATTTTAAAAGCAGACCGCAGTAACATTACATGGGCACAGGATGATGTCTCCGCATGGGCAGGTCAGGTAGCAAAAGGAAGTAATGGAAAATATTATTTTTATTATTGTTGTGAAGAAGCCGGAAGACCTGGAAAATCAATTGGTGTGGCAGTATCCGATACAGCGACCGGACCTTTTAAGGATATCGGAAAACCGTTAGTCAGTGATACACAGACGCCATCCGGTCCGCATACATGGGAAGATATCGATCCGACAATCTGGATTGAAACAGATGAACAAGGCGTAGAGCATCGCTATCTGGGCTGGGGAAATAACCGGTTTTTTGTATGCGAATTGAATGAGGATATGATTTCTATTAAAGATCAGGATGGAAACGCAGATAATTTATCTGTAGGATACGGAAAAGGAAATGATATTGTAATCGGAAAAATGAATGGCATAGAAGTTTATAATGATAAGGATAAATTTGAGGGACATTCCTTTACCGAAGCTCCGTATTACTATCGTCAGCAGGATGAAAATGGAAACTATTACGGACCATATTATATGTTTTTTGCATGTGATTGGAGAGAACAGATGGCGTATGCGACAACCGATGATATCATGAGCAACGATTGGAAATTCGGCGGTGTGATCATGGAGCCTTCTGCAACAGGTAATACAAACCATATGGCAGTCTTTGATTTTAAAGGCGAGACATATTTTGTATACCATGATGGAAGTATGCCTCATGGAAGTGGGTTCCGAAGAGTTGCCTGTGTAGAAAAAATCGATATTAACGCAGACGGAAGTATTGATCCGATTAAGAAAACGGCTATTGGTTTAACAGGAACAGTGAGCAAGATTGCCGATTGGAATGGAAATTATATTGCAAGCGAGACATTTGAGAATACTTGTGATGATACGCAGTATCCGATGACGGATTGGAATCCGGGAAGTTTTGGTTCCATTGGCGGTGCAAAGGAAGTTTTTGCAGATTTCTTTGCAGGAAGTGAAGAGCGTGAGTGGGAAATTGTTCTGGGAAAAGCAGATAAGACAAAGGAAGAATATGTTTCCATCGAATCTAATTACAAACCGGGATTGTATTTGAAGGTGGCACTTGACAGCAATGGTGTCGCTCCGGTTGTTCTTGCTCAGGATGCAGGCGGAACAGAAGATGAGGCAAATCGCATGACCTTTAAGACGGTAGAAGGACTTGCAGGATATGGAGTTACTTTTGAAAGCGTGGTATATCCGGGATATTATCTGGTGAGCCGGGAAGGAAAATTATATTTTGCAAAAGAGGCAGAGGCAGAAGAGGCGACCTTCTTTGTTTCAACAGAGGCAACGCAGGATAAAGTACAGGCAGCGCAGGATGCACAGGTTTTGAAGACAACGAGATTCTATACAGTAGGTGAAAAACTGGATGTCAAGGACATTCGTGTGTTTGTTACACTGCCAAATGGAAAAACGGAAACAATCAAAGAAGTTATAACAAATGCAGCAGAGATTGATATGAAGACAACTGGGGAAAAGACTTTAAGGGTAACGTATAGTTATGACGGAGTTGAGTACACCAAAGATGTCAAGATCACTGTTGTAGAAAAAGAGTATCGTTAAACGGGCAATAGGAAAGGAGAAGTAAGAAATGAAAAGAAAAAAAGTATTAGCAGCACTTCTTGCAGGTGCGCTGGTTATGTCTTCAGCAGCATTTCCAAATTCCATGTCCGTTAAGGCAGAGAATCGGACATTGGAAGACGGATTGGTGGCGTCTTATGATTTTGATCAAAAGGATTTAACCAATGGCATCAGCGGACAGGGACAGGCAGAGGCGATTGTCACAGGACTTGGCGCATATGAGCAAGCTCTTACATATGAGGCAGGAGTTACGGATAAGGGGCAGGCGTTAAAACTTGGCGATTATGGTCTAAAGTTGAATCAGCAGAATTTAGGAGATGATTTTTCCGTTTCTATGTGGTTGAAACCGGGTGGGAAATTTGCAAAAAATGAAGCAGTCATGTTCTTAGGTTATCATTCACCGGAAAAATGGCTGGCAGTTGCAGGACCGGAAAGTTTGGGGCCGAACTGCAAATTCTGGACAAACGGAAGTGGAAACGGGCAATCATTTGGCTGGACTGGTTTTGGAAATATGACAATTGATACCTCATGGCACTGCCTGACTGTTACCGGTTCAAATGATGGAGTAACGGCATATCTGGATGGAAAAGAAGTAGGAACAGGTGGAAGTATTGCTCCTTTGACAGGAGAAAATCAGGATGTCTATATTGGTGTGAATAACTGGGATACAGAATTTAACGGATTGGTAGATGAGATAAAAGTATACAATCGTAAACTGAGTGAACAGGAAGTTCTTCAACTATATAATCCGGAAATCACACCGGAAGATATTCTGGATGCAGAGGGCATTACAGTAACAGAAGCATTGCATACGATTAAAGGAAGAACTTCAAAGATTACAGTGAATATGCCGGCAGTTGCAGAAGAGGCCGGGGCAGAGGTGAAATTTGAAAGCCAGAATCCGGAAATTGCAACTGTAGGTGAAGAAGGAGTGGTGACCGCTCAAAAGGCAGGAGAAACAAGTATCACCACAACAGTAACTCTTGGCAGTGTTACAAAGACAGCCGAGACCATGGTTTATGTGGAAAATAGTCTGAACCGTCGTTTGACAGCTGTTTTTGATTTTGAAAATGAACTTTCCAATAGTGCAGAAGGAGCCGAAGGAGATGCACAGGCAGCATCTTTGATTGTAACAGGTCTGAAAGCGTACAATGGAGAGGCAGTCTATAAAGACGGTCATGACGGAAAAGCAATTCAGCTTGGAGAGTATGGTCTGAAGTTGAATCAGGAAAATCTGGGTACAGATTATACCGTATCTGCATGGGTAAAAGCAGACACTGCAATGTTGGAAAATCAGTGTATGCTCTTCCTCGGATATCATAATCCGGAGAATTGGATCGCAATTTCCGGTATGGGTCGTGGAAGTGCAATTGCCTCTGATAATTTTAAAGTGTGGGCAAAAGGCGGTATTTATGCTTCTCATACAACTTTGTTCAGCCCGATGATTCAGAATCAGGAATGGCATCAGATTACGTTGACAGAATCCACAGGAAAATTAAGTGCATATCTGGATGGAATCTGCTTAGGAACAGTGAACAGTAATGCTCCGCTGGTAGGAGAAAATCAGGATATTTATCTTGGTGTCAATAACTGGGATGCGGAATATGCAGGGCTCGTGGATGAGGTAAAAGTGTATAGTCTGGCTATGACAGAGGAAGAAGTACAGCAGCAGGCTGCAGATGAATTTTCAGAGAAACTGCAGAAGAACTTAGAGAAAGCCTTGGATGTCAAAGATATCCTTGGAAAGAACAGCAGTGAAAATGAGATTTATTATGATTTGTCTCTTCCGACAGCGGCAGCAGGAATCCCACTGGGCTGGAGTACAGACCATGAAGATATCATTGGAGCAGATGGTACTGTAACAAGTCCGTCAGCCGATCAGGAAGTGACGGTGACAGCAACAGCATCCAGCAATGTTTTACAGGCAGCGCTTACTTTCAAAGTAACTGTAAAAGCAGTAGACAGTGAAAAATTGACAGCATTGCTTGAAGAGGCTGCGAAAGTAGATCAGACGTATCTGACAGATGTATCAAAAGAGCATTTACAGGCAGCAATTGCGGCAGCTGAAACAGCAGTGGAGACGCCAACTTATGAGTCAGTGGAAAAAGCTTATACAGACTTGAAACAGGCAATGGAAGAACTTTATTATGTAACCGTTGAAAATCCATTCGACGCAATTGTGGAGCCAAAAGCAAAAGTTTCAATGCAGGTAGGAGATGCTGAACAGCTGATGGAGATTCCGGAGGCAGTAAAGGATATGGTAACGGTTACTTATGCCAGTGAAGATGAAAACATTGCTGTCTATGAGGAAGGTACAGTGACAGCGGCAGCAGCCGGAAAAACAATTGTAACTGCAACGGTAACAGCGAAAGATGAGGTGTCGGGATACGGTGGATTTGCCATGGAATATTCAACAGCTGTAGAAGTGACAGCAGAGGAGCCACCGGTACATGTTCATGACTTGACAAAGATGGAAGGAAAAGAACCAACCTGTACAGCAGCAGGAAATATCGAATACTGGTATTGTGAAGAGTGTGGAAAATACTTTGCGGATAAAGATGCCACAACAGAAATTTCAGAAAAAGATACCATTCTTCCTATGAAAGAACATGAATGGGAAACAGAGTATACGGTTGATAAAGAGGCAACGGCGACAGAAGACGGAAGCAAATCCATTCATTGTAAGAATTGTGATGCAAAGAAGGATGTGCAGGTAATTCCGGCAACCGGAAAACCGGGAAGTACCGATAAGCCGGGAAATACGGACAAACCAGGAAGTACAGGCAAACCGGGAAATACAGGAACGAACAATGAAGGTGGTAATGGAAATCAGAAACCATCAGGCAGTGTGCAGACCGGAGATACCACACAGAGTATGCCTTGGATTTTACTTCTTGGTGTTTCAGTGCTTGGCTGTATCGTAGTGCTTCAGAAACGCAGAACGAAGAAATAAATAAAAAAACACAAAAAAATCATAAAAAATTTACTGAAAAAGGTAAAGTTAGAAAAAGGTGAGGAAAGGATTAAAGAAAAATGAGGATGTTTAAAAAGTGTGGAGCGTTGATGTTGGCGTCTGCATTGACATTATCCATTCTCCCAACACCGGTTGCGAATGCAGCCGGAGAAGGGGAAATGGGGATTGTTGCAGAATATGATATGACGCATAAGGACGGATATTTGACAGATAAGTCAGGGAATGGAAATCATGCAAAATTAAATGGAATTACAGATCAGGATTTTGCAGAAGAAGATGGGGCAAAGATATTAAATCTGGGAGATGGAAAATATGTGGAACTTCCGGCAGGAATGATTGAAAAGGAAGTATTCGAGATTGAGGCAGAATTTAAGGTGTCTCCGAATAACAAAGAAAATTCATGGTTATTTACATTGGGAAGTAAGGTGACAGAGTGGCCCAATGTAAAGAATTATCTCTTCCTTTGTCCGGCACAGACCGGAAATGGAAATAATGCAAACAAAGGAAATCTTCGTGCAGGTATCAAAGATAGTACAAATGAAATTTTACTTGCACAGAGTGCGAAGATTCGTGAGGGTGCATATAATACAGTGAAAATGGCATTTGATCAAGGAACTTTATCTGTATATTTAAATGACGCACTGGTAGAGAGTAAGGAAACGGGATATTCGATTCAGCAGATTTTAAAAGATGGTACTGATGGAACTATTTGTGGTTATATTGGCAAGTCCTTGTATTCACCGGATCCGTATTTTACCGGTTCACTGAAATCATTTAAAATCAGCGCCGAAAAGAAGGACACTTCCGATGAAGGAAAGCTGGCTGAGGCAAAAGAAAGTTTAACACTTCCATACGACACAACCAATCATCCGGTGTACGGAAATATTACACTTCCGGAGAAAGAAATCAATGATGTGAGCATTACATGGGAAACAGATCATCCGGAAATTGTGGATATAGAGGCACATGACAATGAAGGATATGATGCAACTCCGGCAGGAACCGTAACAAGACCGGCAGAAGATACAGAAGTTACGATGACCGCAACCTTGAAGGCTGGTGAGGCAACAGATACAAAGAGTTTTACATTTCTTGTAAAAGCTGCAAAGAAGGCGTTGACTGCAGAGGATTATAAAGGATACTTTTTCGCATACTTTGCGGGAGAGGGATATTCTGACGGAGAGCAGATTTATTTTGCAGCCAGTGAAAATGGAGATAAATGGTACGATTTGAATGAAAACAAACCCGTTCTGACTTCTACAATGGGAGAAAAGGGAGTGCGTGATCCATTTATCATTCGTTCTCCGGAAGGTGATAAGTTTTATATGATTGCAACTGATTTGAAAATCAATGGTGGAAACGGATGGGGCGCAGCACAGACAGCCGGAAGTCAGTCTCTGATGGTTTGGGAATCTACCGACTTGGTGAACTGGTCTGAACAACGTATGGTAGCAGTCAGCGCATCTATCGATGCAGGCTGTACTTGGGCGCCGGAGGCTACATATGACCCAATTACCGGAGAATATGTGGTGTACTGGTCTTCCAAAACACCGGATGATAACTATGGAAAGCAAAGAGTTTACTATGCGAAAACAAGAGATTTCTATAGCTTTACCGAGCCACAGGTTTTCATTGAGAAAGATGAGTCCAGTATCGATACGACCATTATTTATAATGATGAGGAAAATATGTATTACCGCTATACAAAGAATGAAGGCGGAAATACCAATGAATTGGGTGCAAAGACAAAATCTATTTTTGCAGAAAAGAGCAGCACCCTGCTTGGCGAATGGACACCGATTGCATCAGAATCTCTGAATCAGAATCAGTGGGTAGAAGGTCCGACAATTTTTAAATATAATCCACAGGACGCACCGGATGGAAAATGGTGTCTGCTGGTAGATGATTTCGGCGGAATCGGATATTATCCGCTGGTAACAACTGATTTGTCTTCCGGTGTATTTGAGAAAGCAACTGCATCCCGTATGCCTTCCCGCGCAAGACATGGTACACCAATTCCTGTAACTGAGGAAGAATACCAGGCAGTGATGGAGAAATGGTCAGATCTGGCGCAAGAAAATAACGAAGAGGAATCACTTGCACCGGTATTGGAATACGATTTTGAAACGATAAACGGAACTAACATTGAAGACATTAGTGGAAATGAAAATACAGGTTTGTTAAATGGAAATGCACAGCTTGTAAAAGATGAAACAACAGGTTCTCAGGTACTTTCTTTAGATGGAAGTAATGGAACATATGCAGCATTTCCGGAAGGATTTTTCGATGGAAGAAATACATTCTCTATTTCCATGGATATCAAAGCGGAAAAGGTAAGTGGAAATTACTTTGCATTTACAATCGGACAGGATAGTAACAGATATTATTTCTTGAAACCGACACAGGATTCCATCAAATCTGTGATTACCACAGGTTCTTGGGGAAGTGAAAAAGGATTTACAGAAAAACTGGATAGTGCCATCCAGAATCAATGGCTGCATCTGACGCTAATCATGGATGGGTTGGATATGAAACTCTATCTGGGAGAGCAGTTGATTGGTCACAATGAGAATGTGCAGAATGAGATGTCAGATCTTGGAAAAAACCTAAAAGCATATCTTGGAAAATCATTCTATGGTGGAGATGGATACTTTAAAGGTGCTTTTGATAATATTAAAGTTTACAACAGAGTGCTCCGAGATATGGAATTAGCAGGTGGTGTACTGGGAGATGAGACAGAACTTCTTGAACTCTTAGAGACATATAAAGATTTGGATGCATCTCTTTATACAGAAGATAGTTATCAGGCATTTCAGGAGGCGTACGATGCTGCAGCGGCTGTGGCAGAAAATCCAGATGCTTTAGAAGAAGATGTGGCTGAGGCAGTTCGCATACTGAAACAAGGCGTTGAGAATTTGAAACAAGTGGAACCACAAGAACCGGAAAATCCGAGTGATACAGACAACAACGGAACACCGGAAAATCCGAAGAAACCGGAAACTGTCAAGACCGGTGATAATGCTAAGATTGGCATAGTAGTTGGATGTATGGCAGCAGCACTTGCAGCAGGGATTGTTCTTTTTAGAAAGAAACGGAAATAAAGTAGTGTAGTAAGAGTAAAGCGTAGGGTTGATGTAACGATGGTACATCAGCCCTCGTTTTTGTTGTTTTTGATTTGCAATAAAAAAATAAACTGTTTTCAAAAGGAAAAGTATGTTACAATCACAAAAATGCTTTTATAATAAATGATAGTATAGGGAGCGTTTTATCTGAAGAGGTACGGAGGATGAATATATTATGAAAAGGTTATTGACGAGATTGGTTGGCGTGGCTCTATTTGTATCTATTCTTGTAGTGGCAGTAAATGCAAATGAGTACCGGAGAGAAAACAGAGGACGAGATTTTCACCAAAAACAGGAAAAGATGATTACGGTTGGATTTTCTCAGGTAGGAGCAGAATCTAATTGGAGAACGGCAAATTCGATCTCGATTAAGCAGATGTTTACGCCGGATCGAGGTTATGACCTGCTGTTTGAGGATGCGAAACAAAAGCAGTCAAATCAGATTATGGCGATTCGAAGATTTATACAGCAGGAAGTGGATTATATTGTGTTTTCACCGGTGGTAGAAACCGGCTGGGATACAGTATTGGAAGAAGCGAAACGGGCAGGCATACCGGTGATTATTATTGATCGAAGGGTATCTGTCAGGGATGCAGGGCTTTATACAGCGTGGATTGGATCTAATTTTTATTTGGAAGGGCAGAAGGCGTGCAAGGCTTTGATGGAGTATGTGGAGCAAAACCAGATTCCGGAGGTGAATATCGTAAATATTCAGGGAACAGCCGGTGCTACAGCACAGATTGGAAGAAGTAATGCGCTGGAAGAAGCAGCTGAAAAATATGGTTGGAATCTGCTGGCTCAGGAATCCGGAGAATATACGGAGGCGAAAGCCTACGAAGTGATGTCGAAGATGCTGCGTGAGTATGAAAATATTAATTTTGTTTATTGTGAAAATGATAATGAGGCGTTTGGCGCTATAGAGGCAATTAAGGATGCAGGGAAGAGCGTGGGGCCGGGAGGCGATATTCAGGTAATTTCTTTTGATGCCACGCAGGAGGGGCTGCGACGCGTGCAGACAGGAGAGATTCTGATTGATGCTGAGTGTAATCCATGGCATGGATATTATGTAGAAAAAGTGATTAAACAGATTGAGAACGGCGAGTCATTGCAAAAAGAATGGAATGTACCAGAAGAAGTATATATGAATATGCCGGAAGATTTTGAAATTATGCTGGGTGGAAAAGCATATACGATACAGGCAATTACAGAAAACATCGTAAAACAAAGAGAGTATTAGACGGGAGTGAGTGAAAAATGAACGATATAAAAGTATTCCTTGTAGAAGATGAGATGATTATCCGAAATGGTGTGAAACGGAGTATTGACTGGGAGGAAGAAGGATATGAATTTGTGGGAGAGGCCAGTGACGGTGAACTTGCATATCCTTTGATCTTGAAGGAAAAACCGGATATATTAATTACCGATATTCGGATGCCTTTTATGGATGGATTGGAGTTAAGTCGTTTGATCCGAGCGGAACTTCCGGATATTAAGATTATTATTTTAAGTGGTTATGATGAATTTCAGTATGCAAAAGAAGCAATTAAGCTCGGTGTAACGGATTATCTGCTGAAACCGATCTCATCATCCCAACTTCTGGATGTATTGAGACAGGTGAAGCAGAGCATTTTACAGGAGCGTGAAGAAAAAGAACTGTTGATCCGCTATTCCAGAGATATGCAGGAGAATACGGAAAATAAAAAAGCTAAACTTTTTGACCGTTTGACGATTGGCGAAATGTCGATGAGTGAAGCTGTCGAAGAAGGAAAAAAGTTTGGAATGAATTTGAGTGCGCCATGCTATGCAATCTGCCTGTTTAAGCTGCTTATGAATTCTGACGAACAGGAAATGCTGGAACAGATGGTTGACGCTGGGGAAGAGATTGAAAAAGAAGTTCGTATTTTTCATGATATCTGTATGTTTCAGCGCGGAATTTTCGGATGGGCTTTCTTGGTTATGGCAGAAGATGAAGAGAAGATGCAGGAGAAAATTCAGAGTTTTTGTGAGCATCTTCATCATGTGATGGAAAAATGGGGGCAGATTGAGTATTTTGGAGCAATCGGAAAGAGCGTAGACCGAGTGCGAAAATTAAAATATTCATTCCGGGAAGCAGATAAAGTATTTGCATCCCGATTTACGGAGAAGTCGAATCAGATCATTTCGATCGCAGATCTACAGGTGCAGGATGAAGAGGGGGAAGTGCCGGTAGAAGGGTTTGTAGAAGTGGGAAAATCCAGAATGATACTTGAGAAATTCCTGAATAACGGAACAAAAGAAGAGGTTGCAGATTTCTGTGAGGCTTATGCTATGCAGCTGGAGAAGGAGCATATGCGTTCGCTTATGGTAAGGCAGTATGTAGTTATGGATATTTGTATTGTGATCTTATCATTTTGTGAAAAAATCGATCAGAAAGATGCTTTGCAAAATGAAGTGAAGGAGCTGCAGAATGCAAGTCAGAGAATTGGAAGTATCCGGGGGATGAAAGAATATCTGGAAAGATTGTTGAGAAAGGCAATCGATCTTCGCGATAAAGCGAGTGGAAGAAGATATTCGGATATTATCGTTGCTGCAAAAGAAGAAATTGAGAAAAACTATATGACAGAAGAGATTTCTCTGAATATGGTAGCAATGCGTGTTGGAATGAGCCCAAGTTATTTCAGTTCTATATTTAGCAAAGAGGTAGGAAAGACATTTGTTGAGTATTTGACAGAAGTGAGGATGAATAAGGCAAAGGAATATCTGATGTGCTCAGCAATGAAAACGTCAGAGATTGGCTATGAGGTGGGTTATCGGGATCCGCATTACTTCAGTTATATCTTCAAGAAGACGCAGGGATGTTCTCCGAAAGAATACCGGGCACGCAGAAAGGGATAGGATATGGAAAAGGAGACAAAAAAGGTATCGCTTAACAAGAGACTTGTTATGATTGTGCTTGTTGTATTTCTGCCCATGCTTTTTGCGTTGATCTATAGTTTGCATGCGGTGATGGAGTCTACGAAGACCTATTCTGACATTACGAAAAGTATTATTTACGCAAATGAAAGTTTTGGCTTTAAAGAGGCGATGGATTACAGTGCCTATCTGGCAGTTGTTCGGAAAGTTAGTTTTCAGGAATTGGGAGATGGGGAAGTTACTGTAAATGGAATTGTAACGGTAGATCCATATCAATCCATCGAGGAGCTAAAAGAGAAATGCCGGGAACTGTCTGATATGACAATGGTTGAGCTCAACCACAATCAGATTATCCGGTTGTCGAATACGCTGAATGCGTTGAATGTGAATATGCAGACCCTGGAGGAGATGATCCAGAAAAGTGGTAAATATGAAGAGAACATGAAGTATCTGGATGAAAATATTTATATGCTGACAACCATTATTGAAGAAGGCATTCAGGAATACATTCGTGTAGAAACATTACAGCTGCAGCAGGTTTGTAATTTTCAGAAAAAATATGATAACCGGATCAGGACGCTGTGTATATTGATTATTGCATTGGCAATTTATCTTGCTGTCATTTTGACTTTCCGGGCAGTTCGCAGCATTACAGGACCGGTTCGGGGGCTTTGCAAATTGACAGAGAAAGTGTCAGAGGGAGATTTTACTGCTCGGGCGGATGAAGCGAATATCCGGGAAATACAAGTGTTGGCGGATAGTTTTAACAATATGACCGGAGAAATTGGAAGTCTGGTGGACAATATCAAGGAAAAAGAAAAGAATCTGCATCTGATGGAGACCAAACTTCTGCAGGAGCAGATCAATCCGCATTTTTTATACAATACATTGGATGCTATTGTCTGGCTGGCAGAGGATAATCAAAAAGAAGATGTGATCTCTATGGTAACGTATTTATCCAATTTCTTTCGGACAACATTGGCGCAGGGAAAGGATTTTGTTTCTGTACGTGAGGAAAAATCACATATTGAGAGTTATCTGAGAATCCAGGGATTTCGATATCAGGATATTATGGAATATGAGATAGAGATGGAAAGCGGTATTCTGGAATATAAGATTCCGAAACTTCTTTTACAGCCTTTGGTGGAAAATGCACTGTATCATGGGGTGAAGAAAAAGAGAGGAAAGAGCAGAATCTTGGTAGGGGGATATCGGGAAGGTAATCACCTGGTCTTTAAGGTGAGTGATAATGGAAAAGGAATGTCAAAAGAAACGTTAGAGGCTTTGAGAAACAATATTGAAAGACGTGTCGATCAGAAAGAGAGCGATAGTTTTGGACTGGCGAATGTCAATCAGAGGATTAAATATTATTATGGAGATGAGTATGGACTGGAAATTGAAAGTGAAGAAGATGTAGGTACAGAGGCAACAATATGCTTACCTGAAAAAATCACAAATTTATCGTAAAAAATTAAAAAAAAAATCAAAAATTAAAAAATTATATACTTTTTACTGAAGATAGATGGTTTAAAAAACGTGAAAAAATCCGTATAGTTAACTCATCAACCGGGGAGACAAAGAAACCGGAAAAAAGACTAAGGGAGGATTTTTATCATGAAGAAAAAAATCGTAAGTATCTTATTATGTGTAGCAATGGTAGCAACAGCAGCGATCGGATGTGGTCAGAAAGAAGCACCTGCAGATGATGCAGCAGATGCAGGCAGCGACGGTGGAACAATCAAAGTTGGTATTATCAACAATGACCCAAATGAGTCCGGATTCCGTACAGCAAACGACAAAGACTTAAAAGAAATGTTTACTGAAGAAAACGGATATGACGCTTCTTTCGCATACAGCCTTAAGAACGATGAGCAGATTACAGCAGCTCAGAAGTTCATTCAGGATGGAGTTGATTATCTTCTGTTATCAGCAGCAGATACATCAGGCTGGGATTCCGTATTGAAAGATGCACAGGATGCAGGAACAAGAGTAATCCTTTTCGACCGTACAATTGATGCAGATGAGAGCCTTTACGAAGCATCTATCGTATCTGATATGGCAAAAGAAGGTGAGACAGCTGCTACATGGCTGAAAGATCAGGAACTTGGTGAGTACAACATCATTCACCTTCAGGGAGTTATGGGATCCGCTGCACAGAAAGGACGTTCTGAGGCTTTGGATGCAATGGCAAAAGAAGAAGGATGGAACATTGTAACACAGCAGACAGCAGAGTGGAACGCAGAGAAAGCACAGCAGATCGTACAGTCCGCAATTGATGCAGGTCAGAAATTCAACGTTATTTACGCTGAGAACGATGATATGGCAAAAGGTGCTGTAGCAGCTCTTGACAAAGCTAATATTTCTCATGGTGTTGGAAAAGACGTTGTAATTATGGGATTTGACTGCAATAAGTGGGCATTGGAAGAACTTCTGGCTCAGAACTGGAACTATGATGGACAGTGCAATCCATTCCAGGCTGCATATATTGATGAAGTAATCAAGAAAATTGAAAATGGTGAAGAAATCGAAGAGAAGACAATCATCATGGACGAAAAAGGATTTGATGCAACAACAATCACACAGGAAGATGTTGATACATACGGAATCTAATAAGTGGATTGGAAGTAGAAGGTATCTAAGTGACTGACTTTACAGGCGCGGGTTTACCGCGCCTGTATTACTTTAAAAACAAGAAGAGTAAACAAATAAAGGTGAAGAGGTGAATACGCTGGTGAAAGAGAAATCTGTATTGGAAATGCGAAATATACATAAAGGCTTTCCCGGTGTCCAGGCGCTGCAGGCAGTAGATTTTACATTGTGTGAAGGTGAAATCCATGCGCTGATGGGCGAAAATGGAGCTGGAAAATCGACATTGATCAAGGTGCTGACCGGAGTATACGAAAAAGATGAAGGAGAAATTTATCTGAAGGGGCTTGACAAAGCGGCAGTAATCCGTTCCCCACAGGATGCACAGAATCTTGGAATTAGTACAGTATATCAGGAAATTACATTGTGTCCGAATCTGTCAGTGGCAGAAAACATGTACATCGGACGAGGAAAAAATATCTGTACAAACTGGAAAAAAATGAATGAGGATGCAGATAAGATCCTCCAGACGCTGGATATTCCGGCAAAGGCAACACAACAGTTATCCAGCTGTTCTATTGCAATTCAGCAGATGGTAGCAATTGCCCGTGCTATAGATATGGATTGTAAGGTATTGATTTTGGATGAGCCGACATCTTCTCTGGATGAGCAGGAAGTAGAGAAATTGTTTGGACTGATGCGTGACCTGAAAGCAAAAGGTGTTGGAATTATTTTCGTAACACACTTCCTGGATCAGGTATACGAAGTATGTGACAAGATTACGGTACTGAGAGACGGTAAACTTGTCGGTGAATATGAAATTAAAGACTTGCCAAGAGTAAAACTTGTAGCAACGATGCTTGGTAAGGAATTGGATGATATGTCCGATATTAAGGGCGAACAGAAGGCTTATGAGAGCAAAGACGGAGAAAAACCTCTTTTTGAGGCAGAAGGATTGCAGAGTAACGCAGGCATTAAGCCATTTGATTTCTATATTAAAAAAGGAGAAGTCAATGGATTTACCGGTTTGCTTGGTTCAGGCCGTAGTGAGTGTGTGCGTGCAATCTTTGGAGCAGACAGAGTTATCCATGGTAAGATGAAGAAAAATGGAAAAGAAATTAAGATTTCGAAACCATTGGATGCTATGAAACAGGGAATCGCATATCTTCCGGAAGACCGTAAGATGGATGGTATCGTAGGAGATCTGTCTGTAAGAGATAATATCATTCTTGCGGCACAGGTACTGCGTGGATTCTTCCGTCCGTTCTCAAAAGCAGAGAAGAATAAATTTGCAGAAGAATATATCAAACTGCTGGAGATTAAGACCGCATCAGCGGATACTCCGATCAAAGCGTTGTCAGGTGGTAACCAGCAGAAAGTAATTCTGGCTCGTTGGCTTTTGACCCATCCGGAATATTTGATTTTGGATGAACCAACACGAGGAATTGATGTAGGTACAAAGATAGAGATTCAGAAATTAGTATTGAAACTTGCTTCTGAAGGTATGAGTGTAACATTTATTTCATCTGAAACAGATGAGATGCTTCGTACTTGTTCACGACTGGTTGTTATGCGTGACCGCAGGGTTGTTGGCGAACTGTCAGGTGATGAATTGGCACAAAGCAGTATTATGGCGACGATTGCCGGAGGTGACAATTAATTATGAAGAACATGATAAATAAAATGAAAGGAAAGCAGATCTTCATTCCGATTGTAGCATTGATTATTCTTGCTTTATTTAATCTGATCATTGATCCGTCTTTCTATAAAATTACAATGGGTGTAAATAGTGCAGGTGATCCGGTGTTGTCCGGTTATCTGATTACCATTCTGGACTACGGTTCAGAGCTTGCAATTCTTGCAATCGGTATGACATTGGTTACAGCGGCGTCCGGCGGACAGGACATCAGTGTAGGAGCAACAGTAGCCATTGCAGGTTCTGTAATCCTTCGTGTACTTTGCGGAACAAATTCCCGTCCGGATGAACTTCAGGCACCGGTAATCGTAGCGTTTTTGGCAGCCTGCGTAGCAGCAATGCTGTGTGGAGCATTCAACGGAATTTTGGTAGCGAAGTTCAATATCCAGCCAATGATTGCAACATTGATCTTGTATACAGCAGGACGTTCTATTGCAGCCTGGATCAATAACAATGAACTTCCGGTAATCAGTGAGGAATCTTTTGGTGTATATGGTGGATTTATTCCGGGAATTCCGATTCCGACACCGGTATTTATTATGCTGATCTGTGTACTGATCACAGCATTGGCGCTGAAATATACAAACCTTGGATTATATACACAGGCAGTAGGTATTAATGCAAATTCATCCAGATTGAATGGATTGAATCCGGCATTTATCAAATTCATCTCCTTTGTAATCCTGGGTGTGTGTGTGGCCGTTGTAGGTCTGATCAAGGTAAGCCGTTTATCTTCTATTAACTACTCTGTTATTGCAAAAGATATCGAGATGGACGCAATCCTTGCAGTTGCTCTTGGCGGAAATGCTCTGAGCGGTGGAAAGTTCAATATGACAGCTTCTATTTTGGGAGCATATGTAATTCAGTTTTTGACAACAACACTTTATAAATTTAATGTAGAGTCTGCTGCGCTTTCAGCATACAAGGCAGTTGTTGTAATTGCGCTTGTTGTATTTAGTGCACCGGCGGTGAGAAAGAAAATGGCTGGATTAACAAAGAAGTTTAAATTACAGGCAAAGGAGGCTGCTTAAAATGGGAAAAACAAAAAAGACAGCAACCGGAAAAAAGAAATTTAACTTGAAAAATATGTCAGATACAAATTTGCTTCTGATGATTACCGTAATTGTATTCTTCTTAATGTATATCGGAGCAATTTTGTTCCAGGGCGGCGGTTTCTTGAAACCACAGACATTCTTTAATATTTTAAATGCGAATGCAGCTCTTTTGATTGCATCATGTGGACTGAGTATTGTTATGATCACAGGAAGTATCGATATTTCCGTAGGTGGTGTGGCAGCACTGGTAAGTATGTGCTGTGCTGTGTATCTGGATCACATGGGTGGAAACGTAGTTGTTTCCCTGTTGATTGCACTTGGTATCGGTTTGGCATTCGGTATTGTTCAGGGATATTTGGTAGCATACCTTGATATTCAGCCATTTATCGTATCATTGGCAGGAATGTTCTTTGCACGTGGTATGACAACAATTGTACATACAAATCCATTTAACGTAGAGAATGAGGCATTTGTGGCATTGAAAGATACACGTGTGATCGTTCCGGGAATGGGAACTGTAAACAGAATTGGTAAATATGTAGATGCTTATGTAGAAATCGGTGTAATTGTAGCGGTACTTTTGGTTGTGATTTTGTTCTTCGTACTGCGGTATACAAAACTCGGAAGAAGTTTCTATGCAGTAGGTGGTAACAGACAGAGTGCTTTGATGCTTGGAATCAACGTAAAGAGAACTCGTTTCCTGGCACACCTTCTCTGTGGTCTGCTGGCAGGTATCGGAGGATATGTATACTTCCTTCATGTAGGTTCAGGAGCAGCATCTCATGCAACAGGTATGGAGATGAATGCAATTGCATCTTCCATTATCGGTGGTACATTGCTGACAGGTGGAGTTGGAAACATTATTGGAACATTCTTTGGTGTTCTGTCCTTGAGTACCATTCAGAATATTGTATCTTCCGCAGGTCTGGATCAGGCTTGGTGGACAGGAATTACAGTTGCGGCAATGCTTTGTCTCTTCCTTGTAATCCAGAGTGTGATTATGTCACGTAAGAGCAAATCAAATTAAAGGAGATAGAGATTATGATTAACATTCCTAAAATAAAAGTTGGTATTGTAGCAGTCAGCAGAGATTGCTTTCCTGAGAGTTTATCTGTAAATAGAAGAAAAGCATTAGTAGAAGCCTATTGTGAAAAATATGATGCAGAAGATATTTATGAATGTCCGATCTGTATTGTGGAAAGTGAAATTCATATGGTGCAGGCATTAGAGGATATTAAAAAAGCAGGATGTAATGCACTTTGTGTTTATCTTGGAAATTTCGGTCCTGAAATTTCCGAGACACTTCTTGCAAAACATTTTGAAGGTCCGAAAATGTTTGTAGCAGCGGCTGAGGAGACAGGAGATAATTTGATCCAAGGTCGTGGAGATGCGTATTGTGGTATGTTAAATGCAAGCTACAATTTGAAGCTTCGTAATGTAAAAGCATATATTCCGGAATATCCAGTTGGAACAGCAGAAGAATGTGCAGATATGATTCATGAGTTCCTTCCGATTGCACGTGCGGTAGACGGATTACAGAATTTGAAAATTATTAGCTTTGGTCCTAGACCGTTGAACTTCCTTGCTTGTAATGCACCAATCAAACAGCTTTACAATCTTGGTGTAGAGATTGAAGAAAATTCAGAACTGGATTTGTTTGAAGCGTTCAATAAGCATGCAGGAGATGAGAGAATTCCGGCAGTTGTAAAAGAAATGGAAGAAGAACTGGGTGAAGGCAATAAGAAACCGGAGATTCTGGCAAAACTGGCTCAGTATGAACTGACTTTGAAAGACTGGATCGAAGAGCACAGAGGATATCGTAAATATGTAACAATTGCAGGAAAATGCTGGCCGGCATTCCAGACACAGTTTGGATTTGTGCCATGTTATGTAAACAGCCGTCTTGCAGCACAGGGAATTCCGGTTTCTTGTGAAGTAGACATTTACGGGGCATTGAGTGAATTTATCGGAACTGTTATCAGTCAGGATGCAGTAACTTTGTTGGATATCAACAACTCTGTACCGGCAGATATGTATGAGTCTGATATCAAAGGCAAATTTGACTATGAACAGAAAGATACATTTATGGCATTCCACTGTGGAAATACTGCATCCAGCAAGCTGTCTTGCGGCGTAATGAAATATCAGATGATTATGGCAAGAACATTGCCGGAAGAAGTAACACAGGGAACATTAGAAGGCGATTTACTTCCGGGAGATATCACATTCTTCCGTCTGCAGAGTACAGCAGATAATATTCTTCGTGGATATATTGCGCAGGGAGAAATCCTTCCGGTAGCAACAAGATCCTTTGGCTCCATCGGAGTATTCGCAATTCCGGAGATGGGAAGATTTTACCGTCATGTACTAATTGAAGGTGGATATCCACATCATGGTGCAGTTGCTTTTGGAAATTACGGAAAAGCTTTATATGAGGTATTTAAATATATTGGCGTTCCGGTAGAAGAGATTGGATATAATCAGCCGGCAGGTGTCAGATATCCAACAGAGAATCCTTGGAGATAAACAATACGATAAAAAATGGGGGCAGGGCATATTTGGTATGTGTCTGAAAAAAAGGTTTCGGATTTTCCGGGACCTTTTTTGGTGGGATTTTTTAAATGTTGAACAATATAAAGAACTGATTTTTGGAGAAAAGTAACAAATTAATGGGGTTTTTAAAGAATCAATTGACATAATTATAAAGGTTTTATAAAATGACAGTAACTTATTAAACATGTTGAACAACATAGAAAGAGAGGAATGAAAATGAAAAAAGGAATTGGAAAAGCAATTGTAGGAGAATGGAATACAAAGACCATCGTTACTATGGCTGTAGGGGCAGCTCTGTATGGCGTTTTGATGGTATATGGAGGAATTCCTATTTTTTCACAGACTAATTTATCTACAGCAATGATTGTTCCAATTGTAGTAGGGGCTATGTATGGGGCGCTGCCATGCAGTGTTACTTTGTTGATTGGAAATATTATTGCAGATTTGATTGCTGGAAATGGTATGTGGTTTGATTGGTCAATTGGTAATGCTGTACTTGGATTCTTTGTTGGTTTGCTTCCTGCATATGGAGCATATATCACAGAAGGGATTTTTAAAGTAAAACATGCAATTATTTATGGAGTTCTCTGTATCGTTGGAAATATTGTTGCTTTTGGTCTTGTAACTCCAGTTATTACATATCTGTTTTACGGCGGAGAATTAAAAGTAACATTTATTATGGCTGGATTTGCATGTGCCGGTAACATTGCAATTCTTCTTATTGTAGGTATTCCGGTATTATTTTTGCTTGCAAAACGGTATGCATCCAGAACTAATCTGACGGCAGAATAAAAGAAACAGGCAGGATAAGAGTATGAAGAATCCGGTTATTGAATTTAAAGATTTTACGTTCCGGTATAAATCTCAGGCAAAACCTACGCTTTACAATATTAATCTAACCATTTATGAAGGGGAAAAGGTATTAATTCTGGGACCAAGTGGAAGTGGAAAGTCTACGTTATCCAATTGTGTAAATGGGTTGATTCCTTTTTCAGAGAAAGGGGAAATTCAAGGATCCCTAAAAGTGGATGGAATCGAAACAAAAGAAGCAAGTCTTTTTAAGTTGAGTAAAAAGGTTGGAACTGTATTGCAGGATTCAGATGCACAGTTTGTTGGTCTTTCCGTTGGGGAAGATATTGCGTTTGCTTTGGAAAATGAAAATATGCCTCGAAAGGAAATGTTACCGAAAGTAGAGAGTGCAGCAAAAATTGTTGGTATGGAAGCATTTTTAGAGCATCTTCCATATGCGTTATCAGGCGGTCAGAAACAAAAAGTTGCTTTGGCTGGTGTGATGCATGATAAAGTGAAGGTTCTGATCTTTGATGAACCGCTTGCGGCATTAGATCCTCATATGGGAATGGTTGCAGTGGATTTGATCGATCAAATTTGCAGGGATCAGAATAAAACGGCTCTGATCATTGAACATCGTCTGGAGGATGTGCTGTACCGTCCGGTTGACCGTATTATTTTGATGGCAGAAGGAAGAATTGTTGCGGATATGAATCCAGAGGAAATGCTGCGGTCTGATTTGCTGGAAAAGCATGGGATTCGTGAACCGCTTTATCTTACAGCGATGAAATATGCGGGGTGCAGTTTTGAAAAAGAACAGAGGTTATCTGATCCGGAAGCGTTGGAATTGACCGAAGAAAACAAGGAATGTTTAAGACATTTCTTTCAAAAAGAAGTTGGGATACAAGATATCAAAACAGATGAGCCGGTTGTCGAGGTGGAGAATGTATCGTTTGCTTATGATGACGTGAAAGTTTTAAGAAATGTGACTTGTGAGATAAGAAAAGGGGAGAAGATTGCACTCATTGGAAAAAATGGAGCGGGAAAGACTACGCTTGCTCGTTTGATCTGTGGTGTGAATCGTCCAACGGAAGGTGTTATTAAGATCCAGGGAAAAGATTATAAGGCGCTGTCAATTAAAGAAGTTGGGGAAATGATAGGCTATGTGATGCAAAATCCTAATCAAATGCTTGTGAAAGATATTATCCATGAAGAGGTAGAGATGGCATTAAAACTTCGGGGATATTCTGCGGAAGAAATAGAAGAACGTACAAGGAAGGCATTACAAATGTGCGATCTCTATTCTATGAGGAATTGGCCAATCAGTTCAGTAAGTTATGGGCAGAGAAAGAGAATTACAATTGCTGCGGTACTTGCTTTAGAACCGGATGTAATGATTATGGATGAGCCGACTGCGGGACAGGATTACAGACATTATGTAGAGATTATCAATTTTATAAATGAATTAAATGAGAAGTATGGAAAAACAATCGTGTTGATTACTCATGATATGCATTTGGCAATTGAGAATACAGATCGAGCCATTGTATTTTCAGATGGTCAGATGATTGCCGATGATAAGGTATTCCGAGTGTTATCTGATGATGAAGTGATTCAGAAGGCAAGTTTGAAACAGACATCACTTTATACGTTGGCGTGTAGGATAGGAGTATCGCCGGAGAAATTTATTGCCCACTTCATTTCTTATGAAAGGATGGTGAAAGCAGGTGAATAACCGATTTCTAATTAACTTTCAGCCAGGCAGCACAATGCTACATAAATTAACAGGAACTACAAAAGTAAGATTATTTATTGTTGCAACAGTGTATTTAATTATGTCATGGGATTTGCGGTTGATTCTTCCGGTGTTAGTTGCCGGAGTAATTGGGTTAATTTCTATGCGTCCTAATTGGAAACCGATTCAAATTATGTTTCTCTTTTTTATAGTGATGAATGTGTTGAATTTATTCTTGTTTTTTATTGCAGACCCTGATATTGGAAGTAAATTCTGTACATCCAGAACTGTATTAGCAGATTTGCCGGGATATTTATATATCAGTGGAGAAACATTATGGTATTTGCTTACCCGATTTATAAAAATTTTAGCAACTTTTACAGTGTCTATTACTTTTATGCTTTCTATTACCCCATCTGAGTTTGCAGCTGGATTGTATTCTGTTAAAGTACCGTATAAAATTTGTACGGTAGTGGAATTGGCGTATCGATGTATTCCTGATATTGTAAGAGATTATCAAAATATTTCTACCAGTATGCAGGCGCGCGGGGTAGAAATGGATCCAAAGAAGATTGGATTGTGGAAACGATTAAAACAAATGGTGTTGATTATTGTGCCGTTGTTATTGTCTTCTTTTGATAAGGTGGGGAATATCGCAAATGCAATGGATTTGAGAGGATATGGAAAGTTAAAGAAGCGTAGTTATTATGCGGAACATGAAATGACAGAAGCGGATAAGGTATTTCGAGCTGTATATTTAGTAATGTTGGCAGTTTGTATCGCCTATATTGCGTATAAAATGTTTTCTCCAAATTATCTTCAGCTTTGGTATCCTTTTGTGTAATTTGATTTGAAGAAATGTGAATAAGTGATAGGTGAAAGGAATAAATAAGATGAAATCAGCAATTGTAATGCAAACAGATTTTACTGCAGATACAAGTGCAGTATGTACGATGTATGGTGTATGTCAGATGGTAGATCCGGAATTAAGAATATTTAATAATACGCATGCAATTCCGGGATTTGATATCTTTACTGCATCCATTAGTCTTGATTATGTAGTTGACTTTTGGCCGGCAGGAACGGTATTTGTTTCTGTTGTGGATCCGGGAGTGGGAACAGATCGTAAAGCTTGTGTGGCAAAATTAAAAAATGGACAGTATGTTGTAACACCGGATAATGGTTCACTTACACATGTCGCTGAAAAAATAGGAATTGAAGAAGTAAGAGTGATTGATGAAACGATCAATCGATGGACCTCTACAAAAGCATGTAGTATTTTTCATGGAAGAGATTTGTTCGCGTATTGTGCAGCTCGATTGGCAGCAGGTGTCATTACATGGGAAGAAGTAGGCCCAGTATATCCGATTGAAGAAGTTGTGATGCTTCCGATTGTAAAACCGGAATGTAAAGAGGATGGAACTGTTGCGGGAATGATCCAGAGTGCAGGAGTACATTTTGGCTTAGTATCATCAAATATACCATATCAGATGTTAGAAGATACAGGAGTGTCTTTTGGAGATACTGTAGAAGTAAGTATTTGCCATAAGGGCGAAGAAAAATATCGTGGTGAAGCCAAGTATTGTAAATCATTTGGATATGTAAACGAAGGTGAGCCGGTTGTGATGGTCAGTGAATCACTGACTGTACAAATTGCGTTAAATTTACGAAATTTTGTGACAGTATATGGAATTGGACAAGGATTGGATTGGACAATTTCTTTTAAAAAGGCAGAATAAGAATCCAGAGGTGAAAACATGAATAAAGCATGTATAGTATTTCAGACTGATTTTGGTTTGAATTGGGGTGCAGTTGCATCTATGTATGGAGTGTGCAAGCAGGTAGATCCGCAGCTTGAAATATATGATCTGTCTCATACGATTGATCAGTTCAATACCCTTGCTGCATCACAGTGTTTACAATATACGGTAAAATATTGGCCAAAGGGGACGGTATTTGTTTCCGTTGTAGATCCGGGAGTCGGAACAGAAAGAAAAGCAAGCGTAGCAAAAACAAAAAACGGGTATTATATAGTTACACCAGATAATGGAACTTTGACATTTATAAAGGAAATGTATGGAATTGATGAAATACGTGAAATTGATGAAAGTATCAACAGATATCCGGGGTCTGAAAAGGTAAATGTATTCCATGGGAGAGATTTATTTGCATACTGCGGAGCGCGTTTGGCGGCAGGTGTGATTTCTTTTGAGGAGGTAGGAGAAGTCTATCCGGTAGAAGAAATCGTGGTACATGAGATATCTTATGGGAAATGTGCAGAAGGATGTGCAGAAGGATCCATTTCAGAAGCCTTGGAAAAATTTGGAAATATCAGCACTAATATATTGAATGATGATTTTGAGAAAACAGGAATTCAGGAAGGGGATAAAGTTCATGTACAGATAAAAGAACATGGAAATATCGTTTTTGATTCAGTTGTGTTGTATCATCGTTCGTTTGGTTTTGTAGAAATTGGAGAACCGGTTTTATTTAATGGATTGGCATCCTTTATGGCCTTGGGATTAAATCAGAGAAGTTTTGCTGAAAAATATCATATAAAGGGTGGCGAAGGTTGGACGATACGGATTGAGAGGGAAGAGAATGCTTAGAAAATGTACTGCTGAAGATGAAATGATTTTAAAGAAATATCTGGAGCAGGAACAGGAGTATAATACATTTCTTCTGGCAGATATTGCTGCATATGGTTTTGAAAATCAATGTCAGGATGTATGGATGGAATGGGAAGAAAATACTTGTAAAGGAATCTATTTAAGATTTTATACCAATCTGCTGGTATATAGTAAGGATGATGGATTACAAAGGTCAAGTATTCAAACTATTTTGAAAAGTTTTCCAGTTTTTGTTATAATGGGAAAAAGCAGTGCACTGAAAGATATCAGTGAATTTCTTGCAGAACACTATTGCTGTGTAGAAAAACAGTTATATAAACTCGGGACAACGGAGAAGTTGTATACAATAGAAGAAACCGCGGGACAATCTGGTGTTTTGCAGGCAGAAGAATCAGACGTGGATGATATCTTTCATTTTTTAGGAAAGATTCCTGAGATTCGAGCTTTATATACTTCTAAAGAGATGATTCGTGACAGAATAGTGAGTGGAGATGGAGTTCATTTATTCATTTGTGAGGATGGGCAGATTATTTCTCATGGGAATAGTACGACAGAAGCTGAGAAAACAGCAATGATTGGCGGACTTGCAACAGAAGAAGAACATAGAAGAAAAGGATATGCTTCCATGGTATTATCTGCATTGTGCAGATATATTTTGGCGCGTGGCAAAACGCCATGTCTATTTTCGGATTGTCGTCTTCAAGCACTTTTTGAGAAATTAGGCTTTGAATGTCTGGGAGGATGGAGCACGCTGGAAAGGATTTAGATAAGTACATGGAACACGAAGCAAATGAGCAGGTAAAATCATTGGGAAATAGTAAAATTCCTTCATATGTTCCTATTTATGATCGGTTGTACACTGATATTATGGATGGCGTTTATGAGTCGGGAACAAAATTACCGGGAGAGGCAACTCTCGCAGCAAAATATAATGTAAGCAGAAATACATTGCGTCAGGCTCTGACAGTTCTGGTGGAAGATGGTTTGGTTGCAAAGATGCAGGGGAAAGGTACCTTTGTAACTTTTGATAAAAATCGGAAACAAAAGGATTGTGGTATGTATAATCCGATGATTGCATGCAGCAGGAGTGAGATTGAAAAAATTGAAGTGTATTATAATTTTGGCCCGGCCACAGAGGTAGGACAGCGGAAACTTGGACTTAGAGCCAATGAAATTGTTTTGGCAGGAAACAGTGTGTTTTATACACATGAAAAGTCGGTAGGCCATTCTTTTATGCAGATTCCAGTTAAGTTTATTGAAGGTTTAAATGTGGATTTGGGAAAAGAAGAAGATGTCCGAGAAGTGATTAACAAATATATATTTGAAATGTCTGCATCTGTACAAATGTCAATCAAATTGGTATATGCAGAAGAGTACATCACGAATTATATAAAAGTTCCGAAAGAAACTCCGATTATTTTTATAGAAGAGATTTTTTATAATAAGGAAAAAGAAGCGATTTCCAGAGGAAAATTTTACTTCCTTCCAGAAGAATATGATATTGTTTTTCAAAATCGAGATTTGTAAAAATCAGGGGCTGATGGTTTCAGTCCCTGGTTTTTGATTACATAGAAAAATTTGAGTCTATGTAATCAAGGATGTTTTTAAATTGATCTGATTTTTAAAGTTTAAGAAACAATTCAATTAAAAATACTACGGTACAGCAGGAAACGGCTACTTTAAATAATCCGGCGCCGAACCATGCGGCAATCATACCGACCAGTAAAGCAATGAGGCCTGAAATCGGGCTTTGAGTAGCTTCGATGATTGCCGGAAAGGTCATAACTGCCAGTGTTACATAAGGAACATAGTATAAAAATGATTGCACAAACCGATTGGTAATTGGTTTACGTATTAATGTCATGGGCAGAACGCGGATTGCATAGGATACGGCTGCCATAATGAAGATATAAATATAAATTTTTCCGGTTGTCATGCCTGTTCACCGCCTTCCTCAGCTGTTTCAGATTTTCTTGGGAATAAAATCGCCGCTGCAGCAGAAATGATTACAGTCAGCAGAATGGTTCTTGTACCATCGGAAATTTGGGAGATTACCGGGAGGTAAGCTGCACCGAAACTGGCAGTAAAGGCGATTAAAATTAATCCGGCAATAATTTTATCTTTGCGTGCCGGAGGGATGATAACTGCAAGGAACATTCCATAGAGCGCAACGCTAAACGCACTGACGAGGCGCAGTGGCATAAGGTTGCCGGCAATGACTCCCAGAGCAGTTCCGGTTGCCCAACAAGGAGATGCAATCAGGACAGCTCCGTAAAAGTAATATGGGTTTAAGAGTCCGGGACGTGCAATGGAGATTGCAAATAATTCGTCTGTAATATAGAAAGAAGTCAGCAGGCGATGTCGCAGAGGCATGTCCGGCGCAGCTTTTTGACTAAGGGCACAGCTCATTAGAAGATAACGAGCATTTGTGATAAAAGTTATAATTGCAAGTTCTAAAAAAGTTCCCATTGCGGCAATTAAAGTAAAGCCTGCATATTCTCCGGCGGATGCGCTGCATAAGGCACTGGCTAAAAAACCCTGAAAAGGGGAAAGTCCGGCATTACGCGCAACGATTCCCAAAGAAAAGGAAACGGCAAAGTAACCAAGCCCAATAGGAATTCCGTCTTGAAAGCCTTGGCGAAGTGCAGTTTTGTTTGTTTTGGTTTGAAATGAATAATCTATGTGTATTGAATTCACAATATGTACCACCTTTGTATAATATCTTTTGACCTCAATTGTATATTATATCGCTCAATCCCTTGGTTGTAAAATGATTCTTAAAAAATTGCTGTCATAGGCACGCTTTCTTTTTTGTTGATAACCCCTGTGAATTTGTTGGTAATAGAATATAATGGGAAGAGATATTGACATTTTTCTTTTCAGAAGGTAGCATCAATGTTGTAAAAGGGCATGAACATGGTAGAAAGGATAGAGAGAGTATGACACAAAAAAAGAAACCAAAAGGGAGTCGGGTGAAGAACATTAGAAAAGCGCTGGATATGGAATTACGAGAGCACAGAAGTTCATTTATTGTATATTTTGTGTTGCGGTTTCTGGTAATTGTGACCATGATCTTACAGTTCCTGAATGGTAATTATGAAAATTTTTTCTTATGTATATTGACGCTGATTCTTTTGATTATGCCAAGTTTGATTCAGGTCACATTAAAGATTGAACTGCCTACTGTTTTGGAAATTCTAATCTTGATATTTATATTTTCGGCAGAAATCTTGGGGGAAATCCGAGAGTATTATATTATGATACCGATGTGGGATACGATTTTGCATACGATTAATGGATTTCTTGCGGCTGCAATTGGATTTTCTATGGTAGATCTGTTGAATCGAAGTGATCGGATGACATTTCAATTATCTCCGCTATTTACCGCAATTGTAGCATTTTGTTTTTCTATGACAATTGGTGTTGTGTGGGAATTTTTTGAATTTGGCATGGATATGATTTTCGGGCTGGATATGCAGAAAGATACGGTGATTCAAGCGATTCGGTCGGTGACCTTGAATCCGGATGGAAGAAATATCGTAACGGTGATCGATCCGATCCGTTCGGTGGCTGTCAATGGAAAGGATTTGGGAATTGGTGGATATCTGGATATTGGTCTGATTGATACAATGAAGGATTTAATTGTGAATTTTATCGGAGCGGTTGTATTTTCTGTCTTTGGATATGTTTATGTGAAAAATCGTGGTAAGGGAAATATTGTGGCGCGTTTTGTACCACAGCGAAAGAAACATGATAGAGATTTTCTGAGAATTGTGAGAGAAAAAGAAAATAAAAAAGAGGAGAAGGAAGAGGCTAGCGTAAAATTTTTGTAGGACACATAGAAAAGGAAACACCAGTTTTGTGTTA